>ENA-UPTF01000028-UPTF01000028.1-marine-metagenome-genome-assembly--contig:-NODE-28-length-96068-cov-6.007667_pt1 | contig 96068 bp, 85 predicted proteins | sample MGYA00238166_ERZ767019 | MGnify/ENA primary metagenome ERZ767019 (study PRJEB28930, sample SAMN06266391) | marine metagenome | isolation source: Sea water from 250 m depth | place: Atlantic Ocean | study... | reverse complement strand
GTCGAGTTCCCGCACGAGAACTTCGCCGAGGCGAAGGCCGCCGGTCTCCACGCCCTAACCCTGCCTACCGAATACGGCGGCGCCGGGGTCTGGCTTCCCGGTCGCTACAGCCACTGGTACGAGGCGCTGGAACGGATGGCCTGGTGGGAGACCAACACGGCCCAGCTGCTGCAGGTCCACAACCATGCCGCTGGAATCATCGCCTGGCACTCGACCCCCTCTCAGCGCGACTACTTCCTGCCCCGCATCGCCTCCGGGGACTTTTGCGCCTCGCTGGGCTCGGAGGCTCACCTCTACGAGAACGGCGCCGAGGTGCTGGAGTCCGAACTAACCAAGGTTGACGGCGGCTACCGCCTCACGGCCCGCAAGGGCTTCGCCTCGGTGGCTGCCACGGCGAAGTACCTGATGGTTTGGTGTGCCGTCGAGGGCGACACGCCGTACGCCCACCGGATGCTGTTCGCCGTGGTCGACGTGGACTGGGACGGCGTGGAACTGCTCGACGACTGGCAGATGCTGGGGATGCGGTCGACCATCTCCTGCGGGGTGCGGTTCACCGACGTGTTTGTCCCCGACGACCACGTGGTCGGTACCCCCGGTGGGTGGGTCACCGGGGACCCTCGCACCTTCTCGTGCGGCTACGCCGCCAACCACCTCGGCTCGGCCCAGGCGGCTTTCGATTTCCTGGCCGAGTACATCGCTGAGCGTCCCGACCTGCGGGACTCGGAGTCTGTCCGGGTGAAGTTGGGCCAGATGGACGCCCAACTGTTCGCAGCCAGGGCCTGCCTGCGGTCTACGGGATCCCGCCTGGACCGGGGCGACGACCCCGACGATTGCGAGGCCGACGCCGTGCGCACTATGCACCTCGCTAAGGATGCTGTCCTGACCATTCCCTACCAGGGCTTTGACCTCGTAGGGGCCCGGGCCTGTCACGAGCGGTACCCCCTGGGCCAGATGATGCGCGACGCCCGCACCTTCACCCTGCATTTCCGCGACGACCTGTACGTCGAGCGGCTCGCCCAACTGGCGCTCGGCAACGGATTCTCGGCCAAGGGTGGTCGTGGAGGCTCTACCCCGTTCGAGGCCGGCACTGGAGCCACCGCCCAGGCCACGGCCGGGGCATGATGCCCACCGCTTGAATCCGGATCCGCACCACTGAGGAAGCTCGACCACCATGGCCCACCAGCGACTCCGTCCCTTCAACACGAGGGACACCTACCCCGAACAGAACCTCGACAACGACCTCAGCCAGGGCGTGGTGGCCCGCGGCACGATGGTGTTCCTGCGGGGTCAAGTCTCCCAGGACCTCGAGACCCGAGAGTCGCTTCACGTCGGCGACGCCGGGAAGCAGGCCGAGAAGGCGATGGCCAACATCGCCATGCTGTTGGAAGAAGCGGGGTCGGCGCTGGACCAGGTATGTCGGTTTGTCGTCTACCTCACCGATATCGGCCACCGGGAGGCCGTGTACCGCGAGATGGGAAGGTGGCATGTGGGTGTCCATCCCTGCCAAACCGGGATCGTCGTTTCCGCCTTGGCCCGCCCCGAGTGGTTGGTCGAGATTGAGGCCACGGCGGTCATCCCCGACTGACCGGTCTGCCGTCCGCTGCCCTGATGCGCTCCTCCCAGACTGACGAGGTCCTAGCCGGTTTACGAGCGGTGGCCGATGGCTCGTTGTCGGCAGCTACCAACATGCCGCCGGCCATGTATCACGACGACGAGATTCTGACCCTCGAACGCGACCGGGTGTTCGCCCGTGACTGGGTGTCACCCGGCCTGGCCGCTGAGATTCCCAAGCCCGGGGACCGCCTTACCTGGTCGATTGCCGATCGCCCGGTGTTTTGCGTTCGGGGAGCCGACGGCTTGATCCGTACCTTCTCCAACGTCTGCCGCCACCGCATGATGACCTTGGTCGATGGCGACGGGACTGGGCTTCGGATCACCTGTCCGTACCACGCCTGGACCTACGACCTCGAGGGCCACCTAGTCGGGACCAACCACATGGAGGCCACTGACGGGTTCGACGAGGCCGACGTGTGCCTGCCCGAGGTCCGCACCGAGGTCTGGCAGGGCTGGATCTACTCCACCCTGAACTCAGACGCCTTGCCAGTGGCCGAGCTCCTGGCGCCCATGGAGGAGTTCGTGGCCCGCTACGGGGTGCCCGACTACGTCCCCGTCCACCGGCAGGACGAGACGTGGGGCGGAAACTGGAAGTTCCTTGTCGAGAACTTCATGGAGGGCTACCACTTACCGGTTGCCCACAGATCCACGCTCGGCACCTGGATGCCCATGGACTCGGTGGTGTTTCCTGACCGGCGCCACGAGGGCTTCACCTACCAGATGTTCGAAAAGGACGAAAACGCTCAGTACGGACGGGCCCATCGGGACAACGACCGGCTGGAAGAGCCCTGGCGGTCCACCACCTTTATGCCGACGGTGTTCCCATCACACATGTACATCCTGGCCCCCGACCACCTCTGGTACCTGTCGCTACGCCCGGACGGCGTCAATCGGGTCGACCTGCGGTTCGGGATCGCCCTGGCCCCGGAGGTCCACGCCTCGCTGGACGACCCCGAGGCGTGGATTGCCGAGATGGTCGGGTTCTTCACTGCGGTGTGTGAGGAGGACCGGCGGGTTGTAGAGGGCATCCACGCCGGGTCCCGCTCTCCGATGGCCTCACCGGGACCCCTGAGCTGGCTGGAGCACGAGATCCACGACCTCATGGGCTACCTCGCCGACCGGCTGGCCTAGGTTCCGCGCATGACCTTCTCGATCACCGGCCACTGCGCCCTCACCGGCATGTTCGGGGTGGCCATCACTACGTCGTCCATTTGCGTTGGATCACGGTGCCCGCACGCCCGGGCCGGCGTCGGGGCCGTAGCTACCCAGAACGTCACCGACCCGACCTTGGCCGCTTGCGTGTTCGAACGCCTGGAGGCCGGAGACTCGGCGGTGGAGGCCGTGGCAGCCGTCATGGAAGGTCGGGCACACGCCGACTACCGCCAACTGGCTGTGGTGGACGCAGCCGGCCGGACCGGGCACTTCACCGGCGCCCACATCCTGGGCACCAACCGGGTCGTGGAGGGCGAACACTGCGTAGCCGCGGGCAACCTGCTGAGCACTAGGGAGGTCCCGGCCGCCATGTGCGCGACGTTCGGGGCCCATCCAGACGCCCACCTGGCCGACCGCCTCCTCCTCGGGCTGGAAGCCGGACAGGCCGCCGGAGGGGAGGAGGGCCTGGTGCACTCGGCGGCCCTGCTCGTCCACCATGAGCAGCCGTTCGCCCTCGTCGACCTGCGCTGCGACTGGGACGACGTCGACCCGGTGGCTGTGGTGCGGCACCTCTGGACCGACTACAAGCCCCAGATGCAGCCCTACCTCGACCGGGCCGTCGATCCGGCGGTCGCGCCCAGCTACGGCGTGGCTGGCGACCCGTGATCGGGCGATTGGCTTGCTGACTGATCGGCAGGTCGCCGAGTTCTGGCGCGACGGCGTCGTGACCGTGCCCGATGCCGTCAACCCGACCCAGCTGGCCGCCCTACGGGCCGACCTTGACGGCTGGGTGGAAGAGAGCCGCTCCCATGAAGAACCCTGGGGCAAGACACTGGACGGGCGCCCCCGGTTCGACGTGCAACCCGGTCACTCCGCGGCTCGCCCGGCCCTGCGCCGGGTGGCGGCACCGTCCGAGGTGTCCAATGCCCACTACGAGGTCATGGTGGACAGCGCCATGGTGGACATGGTGGCCGCCCTCATCGGACCCGACGTCAAGGTCCACCACTCCAAGGTCAACACCAAGCTGCCCGGTTCGGCCACCGAGGTGGAGTGGCACCAGGACTTCCCCTACACGCCGCACTCCAACACCGACCTGGTGACCGCCCTGCTTATGGTCGACGAGGTCACCGAAGAGAACGGACCGTTGGAGGTGGCGCCCGGTTCGCACGACGGCCCCCTGCACTCCCTCTGGCACGACGGGACGTTCACCGGTGCCATCGCCCCCGACGTGGCCTCCGGCCTGCGGCGCGATGCCGTGCGGTGTACCGGTGAAGCGGGATCTGTCTGCCTGATGCACACGAAGTTGGCGCACGGGTCGGCGCCCAACCGATCGGACCGGCCGCGCACCCTGTTCATCTGCGTCTACGCGGCGGGTGATGCCCTGCCGTGCGGGCCCAGCCCGGTTCCCACCGTGCATCAGGGGCTGTTCGTCCGGGGCTTCGACTCTGGCCGCGTCCGTTCGGTGCCCTATGAGGTGGATATGCCCGAACTCCCGATCGGAGCCTCGTTTTTCTCCCAGCAGGAGGCAGCCGGCACCTAAAGGCGCATATGACGACCAACGAGTCTCACCTAAGCGGTCGGGGCCCGCGCCACCTGGGCGCTGGTGGTTTGAGGCCCCGCCGCTAGCGGACGACCAGGTCCAGGTCGGAGCGGCTGAGCCGCTTGCAGCCGTCGTCGGTCACCACCACCGAGTGGCCCAGCGTCATGGCCCGGCCGGCGTCGAAGTCCAGCAGGATCATGTGGAGGAAGAACACGTGGCCCGGCTGGAAGACCAGTGGGTTGCCCTCATAGATCATTGGCCAGTCCGTCCATACCGGGGCGTAGACGGCACCCATGCCGTAGCCACAGGCGTTGAGGCGGTGCTTCTGGTAGCCGGCACCGTCCAGGACTCGGGCGTGGGTGGTGAACACCTCGCCCAGGGTGGCGCCCGGTCGGACCGCCTCCTCGCAGGCCAGCAGGGCCTCGTGGCAGGCAGCGTGCATGGCCCGGTGCTCCGGCGAGGCCTCTCCGACCAGCAGGGTCCGCATCATCGCTGCGTGGTAGCGACGTTCCACCCCGCACCACTCCAGCGTGAGCTGGTCCATCGGGTCGAGTTGGCGCCGGCCGGTGACGTACCGGACCATCAGCGCCCCCGGTCCCGAGCCGATGATCATCTCGTTGCCGGCGTAGTCGCCACCACCGCCCAGTACGGCACCCTGCATATCGGCCAGGATCCGGGCCTCGGAGACCCCGACGCCAGCCAGGTCGATGGCTACGTCCCAGGCGTCGTCGGCTAGTTCGGCCGCCCGCCTCGTATAGGCCAGTTCCTGCGGGCTCTTCACCCGCCGCAGTTCCTGGACCAGCGTTGAGGCATCGGTCCAGGCCAGGAACCCGTCGAGCTTGGCCTCCAGCATCCGCCAGTGGATGGCCCGCAGCCCGTAGGAGTCGAGCTCGATGCCCACTCGCGAGCCCGCGAGTCCTAGGTCGGCCAGCATCTCGCGGAGGTCGACCGTCGGGTCCATGCCGTCAACGTCTACGTAGACGCGGACGTCGGTGACGTCGGAGGTGTAGGCGGCGGTCCCCCGGTCGGGCGCTCGGTTCAACAGGGCAATCCGGCCGTCGGCGGTCATGGCCATGCACTGAAAGCTGGAGAACCCGAACGTGTCGTAGCCGGTCAGCCAATACATCGACTCCTGCTTGAACATGAGCAGAGCATCGAGGCCGGACGCCGCGATGGCGCGGGCCGTGCGGTCCTTACGGTCCTGCATCTCCTCGGGGGTGAAGTGGATGGGCACTGGGTTCCCTCGGGTCTCGTCGGTCAGTAGGGGCGGCGCTCGGCGCTGCCGTGGTAGAGCACATCGGACAGGGCGGCGTTGGCCGCCGCTCGCACAGCCCGTCCCTCAGCCGTGCACTCACCGATCGGACGGGGGACCACGGTGAAAGAGGGATCGACGGGCCCTGGACCAACCGGAAGGACGTGGTGCTCGCCTCGGCTGGGACGGACCTCGGCCCCGACGTAGGACTGGAATGCCACCCCGACTCGCCGGTCTGTGCTGCTGTTGGGACGGGAACCGTGGACTAGGTGGGGATGGTGGAGCGACATCTGGCCCGGTCGGAGTTCCACGTCCACGGTGGTGGCCTCGTCGATCCCGTCGACGTACTGGCCCCGGGTCAGGATGTTGTCGGGTCCGAACTGATCCACATGGGGTTGGATGCCGTCCCGGTGGGTGCCCGACGCCACGGACACACAACCACTCTCCGCGGTGCTCGACGTCAGGGCCACCCAGGCGGTGACTAGGTCGGCGGAGTCGACACCCATGTAGGTCGCGTCCTGGTGCCAGCTCACATGGGCTGCGCTGTCTGGTTCCTTGATGAACAGCACCGAGTTGAGCAGTGCCGTGGGCCGGTCGACAAGGGCGGCAGCGCAATCGAGGATCACCGGGTGGAGGGCGAGGTCGGCCAGGAACGGCAGCACCAGGTGGGCGTTATTGCGATGGCCCCCGTGCAGGTCGTCCGGGTACCGGACCTCGGCGCTTTCCAAGGCGGCAAGCAAGCCGGCCGCCTCCTCCTCGGAGAGGACGTCGACCGGGGCCACCCACCCGTGGTCCTGGTAGTGGACCACCTGTTCGTTAGAGAGCACTGGCACTGGACAGGACGCTAGATCCGCCCGTGTCCCCGATCTAGCCTCCACGGACTCGGGGCAGGGTGTCCCGCACAACGCCGCTAGCCCAGAGGAGCACCGATGCCGGACGTGGACCTGCCGTTCAGTCGTCAGGAGTACGCCGACCGTCTAACCAAGGTGCGGGCGTCGATGGAGGCCCGGGGGATTGAGGTCCTGGTGGCCGCCGATCCGTCGAATATGTCGTGGCTTACCGGCTATGACGGCTGGTCGTTCTACACGCCGCAGGCCGTGGTCGTGACCCACGACGGGGAGCCCTGGTGGTGGGGCCGGCGCATGGACGCCAACGGGGCCCGGCGCACCGTCTATATGGACGAGGCTCAAATCCTCGACTACTCGGACGACCATGTCATGTCCACCGAACGGCACGCCTTTGGTCAACTGGCCGGCCTGCTGGACGGGATGGGCCACGGCTCAGCCCGCGTTGGCGTCGAGCTGGACAACTACTACTACTCGGCTGCCGCCCACCAACACCTGTGCGCTGGCCTACCCGACGCCGAGGTGCTGGACGCCACAGCACTTGTGAACTGGCAGCGGGGCGTGAAGTCCGACCGGGAACTGGAGTACATGCGCCGCGGCGCCCGGATTGTGGAGCGCATGCACGCCCGCATCCGCGACGTCATCCAGCCGGGCATGCGTAAATGCGATCTGGTGGCCGAGATCTACGCCACCGGAGTCTCAGGTACCGAAGAGTTCGGTGGCGACTATCCGGCCTTCGTCCCCATGATGCCCACCGGCGCTGACGCGTCGGCGCCCCACCTGACCTGGGACGACAAGCCACTGAAGGTCGGAGAGGGGACATTCTTCGAGATCGCCGGCGCCTATCGGCGCTACCAGTTGCCCCTATGTCGCACCACGTTCCTCGGGACCCCGCCTGACGACATGCGCCGGGCCGAGAAGGCGGTACTGAACGGACTCGATGCCGGGCTTGCTGCCGCCCGGGCCGGAAATCGGGCAAAAGACGTGGCCACCGACTTCTACACCACCATGGAGGCCGCCGGCTTCCACAAGGAGGGCCGCTGTGGCTACCCGATCGGGATCAGCTATCCGCCGGACTGGGGGGAGCGGACCATCTCGTTTCGGACCACCGACGAGACGGTTCTCCAGCCCGGTATGACATTCCACTTCATGCCGGGCCTCTGGATGGACACCTGGGGACTGGAGATCACCGAGAGCATCGTGATCACCGAGGACGGTCCAGCCGAGGCGCTGGCCGATGTCCCCCGGGCCATCTACGTGAAGGGCTGAGGATGGCCGGGAGTGTGGTGCCGGTACCGGTCGACGAAGCCCTGGATCTCCTCGACGTTCTGATCGCCTACGACACCGTGGCTCTGACCCCGAATCTGGACCTGATCAGCGACGTCCAGGACCGCCTGGAGGCCCTCGGAGCGTCCGTGGTCCTCACCCACGACGACAGCGGCACGAAGGCCAACCTGTTCGCCACCATCGGTCCCAACATCAATGGTGGGGTGGTCCTCTCGGGGCACTCGGACGTCGTCCCGGTAGACCCGGCGGACTGGACCACGCCGCCGTTCACCGCTGACCGCCGCCACGGCCGGATCTACGGCCGAGGAACGGCCGACATGAAGGGGTTTGTGGCCTGCGTCCTGGCCATGGCCCCCATATACGCGGAACTGGATCTGACGGTGCCGATCCACGTGGCGTTGACCTTCGACGAGGAGGACGGCTTCCACGGGGCACCGATCCTGCTGGCCGACCTGGTGGAGCGAGGCGTCCGGCCGTCGGCGGCCATCATCGGCGAACCGACTGGGTTGCGGACCGTGGGCGCCCACAAGGGCTGTTACGAGTACCGCACCATGGTGACGGGAATGAACGGTCACAGCTCGGCCCCCGCTGAGGCAGTCAGCGCCGTGCACCACGCCTCGCGCTGGATCTCCGGTCTGTTGGGCCTGGCCGACGATCTGGCCAACCGGGCACCCGATCCCAGCCCCTACGACCCGCCGTCGACCACCTTTAACGTGGGGACGATCAGTGGCGGGCAGGGACGATGCGTGGTCGCCGACCGGTGCTGGTTCGATTGGGAGATGCGCCCCGTCCAGGCTTCGGACACTTCGTTCGTCAAGGAACATATGGCGGCCGTAGAGACCGCCCTGCTCGACGAGATGCGGGCTGTGTACCCCGAGGCCTCCATCCGAACCGACGTGGTCTGCGAGATCGATGGCTTGGAGTGGCGGGACGCCTCGCCGGCCCTCGACCTTGTGCGGGTCCTGCTGGCCGACGAGGTAGCGGCGAACGGCGGCACCCTGCCGGTGGACGTGGTGGCCTACGGAACCGAGGCGGGGTTGTTCCAGGCAGCCGGCATCCCGGCGGTGCTCTGGGGCCCGGGGGACATCGGCGTGGCTCACCGGCCGGACGAGTTCGTCGAGGTGGCCGACCTCGAAGTCTGCCTGGCCCTGTTGGCCCGCCTGGGCGGACACCTCGCCCGCTGAGCAGGCTCGACGAGACCGTGGTTCCACCGATTTTCGACCCGGGTCTGGAAACGGCTTTCCATGCCGACGGTTTCGTCACCGTGGAACGCCTGATTCCCGAACACGTCCTGAGCCCGCTCCACGAGCGGTTCGACCGCCTGTTCCGTGGCGTGTTCGAGACTGGGGTGGCGCCCGACGAGGTCAACTGGCAGGACGGGTCGGGAGACCCCACGCTGACCCGCCAGATCTGCAACGGCTGGAAGGCCGACCGGCTGGTCGCCTCGGTGGTCCTCTCCGAGCGCATCGGAGAGGTGCTGGCCCGCCTGGCCGGTTGGCCCGGAGCCCGGATCATTCAAGACAACCTGCTGTGGAAGCCGCCCGGCGCCCGGTCAGTGGGCTTCCACCGGGACAACGCCTACCTCGCCTGGTACCGGCCGCAGGAGATGGCCACCTGCTGGATCGCCCTGGACCCGACGGCAGCGGTCGGGGGGACGGTGGAATTCGCCCAGGGGTCACACCGGTGGTCGACGGACGGCAACCCTTTTATGCAGTTCCACGCCCCGGACGACCATCGGGACCCGATGGAGGCGGCGGCCGCTGCCGAGGGCGTGGCGTCCGACGTGGTGCCCGTCGAAGTTCCGGCCGGGGGAGGGTCGTTTCACCACGGCTGGACGTGGCACGGGTCGGCCCCCAACCGGTCTGATGTCCACCGCCGGGTTCTGGTGCTGCACTGCGGTAGCAGTGAGGCCCGGTTCCACCGGCCAGGCTTCGAAAAGGGCAACGGGCCCATCTACTCCCGGTACGCCCGCCCGGACGTCGACGACATGGACGAGGTCCACTTCCCGGTGCTGTGGCGCGACGACGGATACCGCACTCCAGGACTAGAAAGTCTCACAGTTCAGTTATAGGCTCTCACTCACAGTGATCGAGACCCGCCGTGGCGGGCCGGAGGCGGTCCCGTCCGCCGCCAAACCGAATTCCGGAACCCACAGGAGCATTCCCATGACCCGCATGACCCCCAGCGAGGCCTTCGTCGAGACGATGGTGGCCAACGGCGTCACCACCACCTTCGGCATCATGGGCTCGGCCTTCATGGACGCCATGGACATCTTTACTCCGGCCGGGATCCGCCTGATCCCGGTGGTGCACGAACAGGGTGCCGCCCACATGGCCGACGGCTATGCCCGAGTTAGCGGCCGTCACGGCGTGGTCATCGGCCAGAACGGCCCCGGGATCTCCAACTGCGTGACAGCCATTGCGGCGGCCTTCTGGGCCCATAGCCCGGTGGTCATCGTGACCCCGGAGACCGGGACGATGGGGATTGGCCTGGGTGGCTTCCAGGAGGCCAACCAACTCCCCATGTTCCAGGAGTTCACCAAGTACCAGGGCCACATCGTCAACGAGAACCGGATGGCCGAGATCACAGCACGGTGCTTCGACCGGGCCATGTCCGAGATCGGCCCCACCCAGCTGAACATCCCCCGGGACCGGTTCTACGGCGAGATCGACGTCGAGATCGCCGAGCCGATGGTTTTAGATCGAGGCCCGGGCGGTGACGACAGCTTGGACGCGGCGGCCGAGATGCTGGCCAACGCTGAGTTCCCGGTCATGGTTTCGGGCGGCGGCGTGGTCATGGGCGACGCGGTGGCCGACGCCATCGTCCTGGCTGAGCGGCTGGGCTGCCCGGTGGTTAACAGCTACCTGCATAACGACTCCTTCCCAGCCAGCCACCCGCAGTGGTGCGGCCCGCTGGGCTACCAGGGGTCCAAGGCGGCCATGAAGCTCATCTCAGGGGCTGACGTGGTACTGGCCCTCGGCACGCGGCTCGGTCCGTTCGGCACGCTTCCCCAACACGAGATGGACTACTGGCCCGCCGACGCCAAGATCATCCAGGTCGACGCCGACCACAAGATGCTGGGCCTGGTCAAGAAGATCTCCGTGGGCATCTGCGGCGACGCCGGAGCGGCGGCACGAGCCCTGACCGACCGCCTAGCCGATCGCACCCTGGCCTGTGACACCAGCCGCGACGAACGTGCCGACCGTATGGCGACGGAGAAGAAGGCCTGGGAGGACGAGCTGGACGAGTGGACGCATGAAACCGACGACTTCAGCATCGACATGATCAAGGAGGCCATCGACGAGGAGGGCAACTGGCTACACCCCCGCCAGGTCCTTCGCGAGCTCGAGAAGGCCATGCCGGCCCGGGCCATGGTCTCGACCGACATCGGCAACATCAACTCGGTGGCCAACAGCTATCTGCGGTTCGACGAGCCCCGCTCGTTCTTCGCAGCCATGAGTTGGGGAAACTGTGGCTACGCCCTGCCGACCATCATCGGTGCCAAGGCGGCCGCCCCCGACCGTCCAGCGCTCTCGTACGCCGGCGACGGTGCTTGGGCCATGAGCATGGTGGAAGTCATGACAGCCGTTCGCCACAACATCCCGGTCACCGCGGTGGTGTTCCACAACCGCCAGTGGGGAGCCGAGAAGAAGAACCAGGTCGACTTCTACGGTCGACGGTTCGTAGCCGGCGAGTTGGACGGTGGCGAGAACTACGCCGAGATCGCCCGGGCCATGGGTGCCGACGGGGTCCAGGTGGACCAACTCGAAGACGTCGGCCCGACGATGTCGGCGGCGATCGACGCCCAGATGAACGAGGGCAGGACCACGGTCATAGAGATCATGTGCACCAAGGAACTTGGCGACCCGTTCCGGAAGGACGCCCTGTCCACGCCGGTGCGCCACCTCGAGCAGTACGCCGACTTCGTCTGATTGGACTCTTCGGGCCCACGGCCCGTGTCGAAACTCAGATCCCGGTCGCCTGGGCCGGCTTGTGGGAAACGTCCCCGGGGTCGAGTTCACGGGTCCAGGCGGCGAATTCCAGCAGGATCCCATCGGGGTCCCGGAAATAGACGGAGCGCACGAACACCCCATCGTGCACATCGCGGGCCACCCCCCACTCGGAGTCGTCATGGTTCATGACCTCCGAGCACTCCACGCCGGCGGCTCGGAGCCGGTCCACATAGCCGTCGATGTCGGAGGCCGGCACGTGGAAGGCCACGTGGTTCATCGAGCCGTGGGCCGAGTGGATGGCCCCCCGGTCCGGCCGGTCGGCCGGCATCGACACCCCCGGGGCGGCCGGTGGTGCGTCAGGGAACCAGAAGAAGGCCACTGAGTTCCCGTTACCGCAGTCGAAGAAGAAGTGCTGGCCCGCTCCGCCGCCCAACTCGATGGTCTTGGTGAGTGGCATACCCAGGATGCCCTCGTAAAAGGCCACGGTGGCTGCCATGTCACGGCAGACCAGGGCCAGATGATTGATACCCCGGACCTCGAACCCGTGGCCCTTCTGCCCCCGGTCGTCGACCATGGAAGCCGACCCTAGACGGGGCCCGGTTCAGACCCCAGCCGAGGCGCTGCCAGACTCGTACCGTCCAACCCCCAACCAAAGTGCCGACATGACGACACCCGAACAGCAACTCACCGATTTCACCGACAGGGTGGTAGTGGTGACCGGCGGCAGTCGGGGGCTGGGCCAGGCCATGGTCGAGGCATTCGCCCGCTGTGGCGCCGACGTGGTGGTGGCCAGCCGCAAGATGGACGCCTGCGTGAAGGTTGCCAAAGAGGTCTCGACGGCCACCGGCCGCCGGACCCTGCCGGTGGCCTGCCACGTCGGTGACTGGGCGCAGTGCGACGCCCTCACCGAGGCCGTGTACGCCGAGTTCGGACGGTGCGACGTGCTGGTCAACAACGCCGGCAGTTCCCCGCTCTACCCATCGCTGGTCGAGGTCGGAGAGTCCCTGTTCGACAAGACGATGGCCGTCAACCTACGGGGAACCTTCCGGCTGTCGTCCACTTTCGGATCCCGTATGGTCGAGGCGGGCGGCGGCGTCATCATCAACGTGAGCTCCGTCTCGGCCTCGGCTCCCACTCCCGTGGAGGCCATCTACGGGGCAGCCAAGGCCGGGGTGCATTCGCTGACCGAGTCGTTCGCCCGGGCCTACGGCCCGACTGTTCGGGTCAACTGCCTACAGCCCGGACCGTTCCTCACCGACGTCTCCACCCACTGGCCGGCCAGCGCTCACGAGGGGTTCCGCGAGCGCCTAGCCCTCCAGCGGGCCGGAAAGGTCGACGAGATCGTGGGGGCAGCCCTGTACCTGGCATCGGACGCCGCATCGTTCACGACGGGCTCGGTGCTCAAGGTGGATGGCGGCTCCGTGTACGGAACGGGCTGAGCCGGGTACCAGACTGCAGCGAGCAGTGCCGACCCGCCCGGTACTGCCGGACGGACCGGAACGAGGAGCGACGACGTGGTGGAAATCGGCTGGCCCGCGAAGGGGCAGAACCAGTGGTACCCGTTCATGGACCGACCGGTCCCGGCCACCGTCGAAGGCGTGCTGCAGAACCCCCCTGTCGTACCCCTCCACGACGTGGCGACTCTGCCCGCCTCGGCTCGTTACGTGGTGGTAGGGGCCGGGATACACGGCCTGTCCACCGCCTATCACCTGGCCAGGGAACTAGAGCGCACAGGAAAGGGATCGGGCAGCGACGTGGTCCTCATCGATAAGGCGGGCCCGGGTGCCGGCGCCACCGGCCTGGCCTGCGGCTGTGTGCGGAACCTCTACATGACCGAACCGCTCCACGCCATCCTCCGGGCCAGCGTCGAGGTATGGGAGTCCGATCCCGTCAACTTTGGGTTCCAGCAGGTCGGCTATGTATCGATCGGCGAGGAGAACCAGGCCGAGGACTACGTAAAGGTAAACGAGTCGCAGGTAGCTAGCGGCTACCCGTCTGACCTCTACACGGGGGCCGACGCCCACCGATTCCTGAAGAGCTTGTGGCCCGACTTCAAGACTGAGAACTGCGATGTAGTCCTCCACGAGCACCGCTCCGGCTATGCCGGTACCCACATGGTCATGTGGGGTCTCGATCAGAAGGCCCGCCAGTGGGGGGTGCGGCGGGTTTACGGGGTGGCCGTCACCGGCTACGACCTAGACGCCTCAGGTTCGGTCGTCGCCGTAGAGACCACGGCGGGGCGTATCGAGACCGACCAGGTGGTCGTGGGAGCCGGGGCGTGGACGCCCCAGCATTGGGCGTGGCTGGGCGGGCCGTCCGTCCTGGACGTCACCTACCCCGACGGCCACCTCGAGACGGGCATCGACATGTGGACCTACTGGCGCCTCTTAGAGGGCGAGGTCTTCCTTCCCCCGGGAGTCGACTACCGCACCGCCGACGGTAAGGACGGCCCCGTCCTCCACGTCGAGCTGATGAACACACCCGTCCACGGCGACGACGGCGAGGTGATCCAGGACTACGTGTACACCTACACCCGGTATGCCGCTGAGCGGGTGGGGGCACCAGGGCTCCAGGGCGGGACCATTCCGGTCAACATGGGCCCCGAGGCGAACGCCGACCCGTATGGCCACCTCAACGACGACTACCAGGCCGATGATTGGTTCGCCGAGTACTACTGCCGGACACTCGGGATGCTCTTCGAGCGCTTTGAGGACCTGCTGCCACACTTCAAACAGCGCCGCAACGGCGGGATCGGCGCCTTCACCCCCGACAACGTGCCCATCTTCGACCACCTGGCCGACAATGCCTTCGTCATCGCCGACTCAAACCATGGCTTCAAGATGATCGGTGTGGGCCGGCTCACGGCGTCGATGCTGGTCCACGGGGAGAAGCCCGAAGAACTGCGGCCGTTCACGCTCGGCCGCTACGCCGACGGCACCACGTTCGGCGACCGGAACTCCAACTCCCCCTGGGTTTAGGACCCCGAGGGTCGGCCCTCAGCGACTGCCTTCAGGGCATCCAGCTACGGAAGACGGTGTTCCGAGGAGCTCGCCTACCATGCGCCAGTGTCCGACGACCTACCCACCGACCAGCTGGTGGCGCTGGCCGACGAGCTGCGCGACCTCCTGGGTTCTGGTGGCTGGCTGGACCCGGCGGACGCCCCCCAGTTGACCGTCGACTACCGGGGCGCCTATTCCGGCGTTCCGGTCCTCATCGCGCGCCCCGACACGGTGGAAGACCTACGAGACGTCGTCCGGGCCTGCGCGGCGGCCGGGGTCGCCGTCGTCACCCAGGGTGGCCACACCTCGCTGTCCGGTGGTTCGGTCCCCACCGACTACCGACCGTCGGTACTGCTGTCGACCTCACGCCTGAACCGGATCACCTCGGTGGACCCGGCTCGGTTCACCATCACCGTCGAGGCGGGGTGCACCATCGAACAGGTCCAGCAGGCCGCCGCCGCGGTGGACCGGCATTTAGGCATGGACTGGGGTGCCCGAGGCACGGCCACCGTAGGAGGAGCCATCTCCACCAACGCTGGAGGGCTGAACGTCCTGCGGTACGGCCCGACCCGGGACAGCGTGCTGGGTCTGGAGGCGGTGCTCGCTGACGGTGAGGTATTCGATGGGCTGCGGGCCCTTCGGAAGGACAACACCGGCTACGACCTCAAGCACCTGTTCATCGGCGGTGAGGGCACTCTGGGGGTGGTGACCCGCGCCATCCTCAAGCTCTTCCCCCGACAGGACCACCACAGAACCCTCTTCGCGGCGCTGGCCGACCTCGACCATGTCAACGACCTCTACGCCCGGGCCTGTGCGCTGGACCACGGTGGCCTAACGGCGTTCGAGTTGGTTCCAGAGAGCGGCGTAGCCGGTACCGTCGAGGCCCTGGGCGTCGTCCGACCACTCGAGACCCAGGCCGAGTGGTATCTGCTGGCCCGATTCAGCGGCAGCAGCCCGGTTGATGAAACCGCCCTGACCTTCCTGTCCGCAGCCGTCGAAGCCGGTCTGATCCTGGACGCAGTGGTTGCCGACACGGCTGCCCAGGAAGAGAACCTGTGGTTGCTGCGCGACGAACTCCCGCCCGAGACGCTCTTCGACGCTAAGGGAGCCAAGTTCGACGCCGCGGTCCCCATCGACCGGGTGGCTGAGTTCCAGCGGCGGGCCGAAGTCATCGCCCATGACCTATGCGGGCCAGAAACCGTGGTCTTCTCCTTCGGGCACCTGGGCGATGGGAATCTCCACATGTACGTGCTTGAGTCCCTGGAGAGGGGCAGCCGGCTCCAACCCGACCTGATCGTCGAGGCAACCCGGGCCATTGACTCTCTCCTTTGGGAAATGGGAGGGACGGTCAGTGCCGAACATGGCGTCGGCCAGGACCTCCTGAGCCGAGTGGCCGGCCAGAAGTCGACCGTCGAACTGGACATGATGCGGAGAGTCAAGGAGGCCCTGGACCCCGACGACCTGTTCAACCCGGGCCGGGGCGCCCACTCGGCACCGCCGTGGAAGGAAGGACCCGGGTGACCGCGCGCCAACGGTGGCTGACTGCTGTAGCTAAAAGCGGTCAGGAGGCAGAAAGCGAGCCACCCTCCACGGGTAGTCCCGTGCCGCTGATGTAGTTAGCCGTCTCCGAGCACAAGAAGGCCACAACCCGGCCGAAGTCGGCCGGATCACCGATCCGGCCCATGGGATGGGAGGCGGCCACCGCGTCCAGGTCCTGGTATATCTCCTTGAGGCGACCGGTGGCGTGCAGTCCCGGCTGGACCGAATTAACCGTCACGCCATCCCTGGCCACCTCGGTGGCCGTGGTCTTCAGGAAGCCAGTCAGGCCGGCCCGGGCAGTGTTGGACAGCATCAGCATCGCTGACGGCTCGCGGACAGTGGCCGACGTGATAGCCACCACGCGGCCCCAGCCCCGCTCCCTCATGGGAGGAATAAGGGCCTTGCACATGCGCACGTGGGCCAACAGGTTCAACTGCAGGGCCGCCGGGTACAGGTCCAGGTCGGTGGACTCAAAGGTGCCAGGCGGGGGACCACCGGCATTAGCCACCAGGATGTCGACGAAGCCGAGCACCTCGACGGCCTCGGCCAGCATGGCGTCCACGGAGGCGTCGTCGGAAAGGTCGGCGGTGAGGGTGACCGGATCTCCGTCCACCGTGGAGGCCGCGGCGGCCAACCGTTCAGCCGATCGGGATACCAGTGCTACCCGCACCCCTTCGGCGGCCAGGGCACGGGCCGAGGCCAGCCCCAGGCCGCTCGAAGCGCCAGTGACCAGCGCCGTCCGTCCTTCGATTCCGAGGTCCACGGTGGGCCCCTCCTCCGGGCCGTGCGGTCCCCGACACCGGACCGTCGGGCGGACGGTAGTTCCCCGACGCTCCGGCGTCGCCGTCCGGGAGGGTCAACTGGCAGGCTGTGGCCCGTGCACATTGACAGCGAGGCCCTGACCTGGTGGCTATTCCTGGCCTCTGCCGTGGTGTTTGTGTTGGCGTCGGTCCGAGCCGGTGACTTGTTGTTTACCGTCGGCTCGGTTCTCTTCCTTGCCGCCTGCGCGGTGTTCCTTGCCGGGCGTGGGCGCCCGACCGGCGACCGGTGACCGGCACCAGCCAGAACGGCGGGCGGCTACTAGTCGACTGCCTGCTGGCCCAGGGCGTCGACACGGCCTTCGGGGTGCCAGGTGAGAGCTACCTGGCCGTGCTGGACGCTCTTCACGACGTCGGGGACCGCCTACGGTTCGTGGCCTGTCGCCACGAAGGCGGCGCGGCCTACATGTCCGAAGCTTGGGCCCGGCTTACCGGACGAACCGGCATCTGCTTCGTGACCCGCGGCCCTGGTGCCGCCAACGCCTCGGTAGGGATCCACACCGCCGACCAGAGCTCCACGCCCCTGGTTCTGTTCGTCGGCCAGGTGGGGCGTGGCCACCGGGGCCTGGAGGCCTTCCAGGAAGTCGAATACACGTCGTTCTTCGACGACCTGGCCAAGTGGGTCGTCGAGGTCGACGACCCCGACGACCTTCCGCGGGTAGTCGAGGCGGCATTCACCGTTGCTCAGGCCGACCGACCGGGCCCTGTCGTCGTGGCGCTCCCTGAGGACATACTGCGCGAGGCGGCTACAGCAGGACCCAGACCGCCGGTGGAGGTGATCGAGCGAGATCCGCCCCTGGCCGACATGACCGCTGTAGGAGACCTCCTGTCTGATGCCGAGCGGCCCGTTCTACTAGTGGGCGGAGGGGGTTGGACGGCCGACGGGCGCGAGTCGCTGTCCGCCTTCGCCTGCCGCGCTGACCTGCCGGTCGTGGTGTCGTTCCGCCGCCACGACCTGTTTGACAACACCGACGATCACTACTGCGGTGAGGCCGGGGTGGGGATGCCACCGGCTGTCCGGGAGACGCTGGCCGGGGCCGACGTGGTGCTGGCTCTGAACTGCCGGTTCGGCGAGATGACCACAGGCGGCTACACGCTATTTGGGACCGACGGCACGGATGCCGGACAGCGCATCGCCCACATTCACGCCTCGGCGTTCGAGTTCGGCAAGGTGGTCCGAGCCGAGGTACCCGTCCACGCCGGTCCCAACGCCGCCGCCCGGGCCCTGGCCGCCACACCGGTGGACAGCTCCCGGTGGGTGGGGTGGCGGTCTGATCGGCGGGACGCCTTTTTGGCCACCCTGGATTGCCCACCGCAGCTTGGCGACCTAGATCTCGGAGAGGTGACGGCCTGGCTACGGGACCGCTTACCGGATGACGTGGTGGTGACCAACGGGGCTGGCAACTTCTCGGTGTGGCCTAACAAGTTTCTGCTCTACGGACCTGGGGCCCGGCTCCTGGCCCCCCAGAACGGCACCATGGGCTACGGCCTTCCGGCAGCCGTCGCCGCCAAGGTGGTCGACCCGGACCGGACCGTCGTCTGTTTCGCCGGGGACGGCGACGTCCAGATGACGTTCCCGGAACTGGGGACGGCCGTCCAGGCAGGCGCCCTGCCGGTGGTTCTGGTCGTGGACAACTCCTCGTGGGGCACCATCCGGATGCACCAGGAATTCCACCATCCGGGTCGCGTTTCGGCCACTGATCTCACGAATCCCGACTTCGTTGCCCTGGCCAGCGCCTACGGCATGCACGCCGAACGGGTTGACCGGACCGACCAGTTCGCACCAGCCTTCGAGCGGGCGCTGGCCTCGGTCACCGGCGCCCTCCTGCACCTGGTGACAACTGCCGAGCAGCTCACCCCCCGCCTTACGGTCCAGGACGCACGCCGCGCCGACGGAAGGGAATGATCGGGCCATGGATTCCAAACCCCTATGTCGCTTCCCGGCTACCGCCCCGGTGACCGACATGCTCGAGGCGTTCGACGCTGACGGTGGGCTGGTCGTCGAGGAGATGGTCGAACAACCTGTCATCAATGCCATCAGGGAGGCAGCTGACCTCCACGCCGAAGGTGTTGTACCGGGGTCGGCCGACCAGGGCATGGGGGAGGAGGGGACGTTCTTCGTTGGAAAGAACACCAAACGCTTTTCGAGCCTGGGTCTGCTCACCGACGCCTTCTTCGACCTCTTGGAGAATGAGGTCTACACGGCGCTGGCCGATGCCGTGCTGTTGCCCAACTGCGGTTCCTATTGGATGAACACTTCCCAGGTCATGTACATCGGCCCCGGCGAAACCGCCCAGGTTCTGCACCGGGACGCCGACAACTGGTTCCAGCACATGGCGCCGACATGGCCCGACACGCCCGAGGTGACGATCAGCGCCATGATCGGGCTGGAGGAGGTGACCGAAGAGCTAGGGGCCACGAGATGCGTGCCCGGGAGCCACCGCTGGCCAGAGTTAAACGTCTACGAGTTCGACGTCGAGACGGTGCCCGCCGAGCTGGAATCCGGCGACGCCTTCGTCTACTCAGGGAAGGTGCTCCACGGGGGCGGGGCTAACACCACGCCGGGACGGTGGCGACGGGCTTTGCACTTGAGCTTCGTAGTCGGTTGGCTGACGCCAGAGGAGGCCCATCCGCTCGACCACGTCGACGGGCTGGCCGACCGGTCGCCACGGGTACAGCGGCTGCTCGGCCAGCGGTCGTACGACCCGCGTCCGCACCTCGGCGGTGGCCTGTGGCTCCGACACGTCCGTCCGCTGGAGGACCAGGCTTGATCGCCGGTCGCTCGACCGGATTCCGTCGAGCGACGGGCTAGCCGATCTCGGCCTCGATTGCGTCGGCGACCAAGCGTCGCGTCTCGACGTCGTTAATCGTCCCGCCATGGGCCACCTGCTGGATGGCCAAGCCCTCGATAAGGCAGGCCAGCCGCCATGCCGAGTCCCTGGGGTTGACACAGGCGAAGTCCCCGGAGGCGACACCGTTGGTGAGAGTGTCAGCGAGAACCTCAACCCACGCCTCGTCCAACTCCATGACCGTCCGTCGAAAGGATTCGGACCGCAGCGCCACCGCCCAGCCCTCGATCCACAGTCGCCAACTAGAGAAGCCGCTGGCTGGGAAGAAATTGTCGACCACTATGTCGAGGAGTTCTCTCGGCGTTCCGTCGGTGTTCACCAGGAGCCGTAAAGCCTCTAGTTCCTTTTCGGCGGCGTGCCGGAACGCGGCGGCTAGGAGTTCATCCTTGGTGTCGAAGTGGTAGTGGACGAGACCGGTCGAGATCCCGAGGTACTTCGCCACGTCGCCCACCCGAGTGGAGGCGATTCCTTGCTTGCTCATCACCGTGCAGGTGGCCTCAAGGATCTGGATCCGGCGCTTCTCAACGGCCGGTCCGGGTCCTTGCGACTTTTCCACCGGCCGCATCCTATCGACTGACTGACTGACCCGTCAGTTCGTCACAGCCCGAGCCGATACGCTGCGACGATGGCGGTCGCCACGGGCCACGTGGTCCTCTCCGACCTCGAGAAGCGGTTCGACGACGTGGCCGTGGTCCGGGGCATCGACCTCGACATAGCGCCCGGCGAGTTCTTCTCCCTCCTCGGGCCGTCGGGATGTGGCAAGACCACAACGCTGCGCATAATCGGGGGCTTCGAACGGCCGGACCGGGGTTCGGTGTGGATCGACAGCGAGGAGGTCACTGACCTGGCGCCGGAACACCGGCCGGTCAACACCGTCTTCCAGAGTTACGCGCTTTTCCCCCACCTCACCGTGGAACGCAACGTGGCCTTCGGGCTGCGGTTCCAGAAGGTTCCGACCGATGAGGTGGCGACGCGGGTCGCACGGGCGCTGGCCCTGGTCGAGCTCAGTGGCTTGGAGGGTCGGCGTCCCCACCAGCTTTCCGGAGGGCAGCAGCAGCGCGTCGCTCTGGCCCGGGCCCTGATACTGGAGCCGCGGGTCCTGCTGCTCGACGAGCCGTTGGGGGCGTTGGACGCCCGTCTCCGCAAGGCCCTTCAAGTCGAGCTACGCAGCCTCCAGCAGGCGATCGGCATCACCTTCGTGTACGTCACCCACGACCAGGAGGAGGCGCTGACGATGAGCGACCGCTTGGCCGTGATGGACGAGGGCCGTCTGGTGCAGGTGGGGACCCCTCGGGAGGTCTATGAGGAGCCGATCGACGGCTCGGTGGCCGATTTCCTGGGCGTGGCCAACCTGCTCGACGTGGAACACCTGGGCGGAGGGAGGATCCAGGTTGGGGACCGAGTACTTCGGGCGACTGGTGACGGACCGGTCGGGCGCTGCCGGGTGGTCATTCGTCCCGAGAGGGTCCGGCTGGTCGAAGGAGAGCCAGACAATGGACTACCCGTTGTAGTGGAGCGGCGGGTTTTCACCGGCGCCACCACCCAGGTCCACCTCCGAAGCGGGGACCTGGCCTTTCATGCCTTGGTGGCCAATAGCGGCGGGGTGGCAGGCGACGGTGTTACCCACGCGGAGATGCCGGTCGACGCCCTCCGCTTGCTGGCCAGTTGACCGATTCCAGGTCCGTTGGGCTCAGATGCCGACTGAGGTGAGGTCGGCCAGCGCCGACTCCTTGGTGCCGCGACGACGCCGGAACCAAGACATGACGGTGGCTCCGAGGGCGAGGGCGACCAGCGTGGAGGCGACGAGGAACGAGGCTAGGGCGTTTAGCGCCGGCGTAGAGCTGGTCCGCACGGCCGAGTAGATCCGGACAGGCACCGTCTCCGACCCGGCCCCCGAGGACAGGAAGGCGCTGATTACGAAGTCGTCGATCGACATGGCGAACACGATCACGAAACCGGCGAAGATGGCCGGGGCAAGCAGCGGGAGGAGAACCAGGCGGAGGGCCTGGAACTGGCTAGCGCCCAGGTCCCGAGCCGCCTCCTCGTAGTCCCGTCCGATCGACAGGAGCCGGCCGCGGGCCACCACAACCACGTACGAAATGGAGAAGGTCACGTGGCCTAGCAACTGGGCTGGCCGTCCCAGCGGGATTCCGGTGTACAGGCTCGTGAAGACCAACAGCAGCGAGGCACCCATCACGATCTCGGGGGTGACGAGCGGGACCAACATCAACCAGTTGGCGCCGCTGGCCGTCCGGGACCGCCATCGAGCCAGGCCGATAGCCAGAGTGATACCGATCGGGGTGGCCACCAGCATGGTGAGGAGAGCCAGAACCAACGAGTTGCGCAGGGCACTGTGCAGGGTCTCGTCGTGGAGAAGCGAGGCATTAGGTTCCCCGGTCCACCAGCGCAGCGAGAAGCCCTGCCAGACGGAGCGACTGCGCCCACCATTGAACGAGAACAAGACGGCGATGGCCACCGGCAGAAACATCCAAAGCACGTAGGCCCACGTCCAGGTGGCAAGGCCGATCGGCCGCCGCCACGGGTTCCGACTTCGTCGGCTGCTCACGCCCGGATCTCCCGCTGCATCCGCATGGTGCTGACTAGGTAGTAGGACATGAGGACGACCAGAAGGGCCGACAGCACCAAGACCAGGACGGCCCCCTTCTGGGGCTGGGTGGTGGCGTTCAGGTAGAAGTCGACCTGGTTCCCCACCATCTCAGTGGCCGGCGACCGCGACAGCATGTCGTTCGTGTAGTAGTCACCGAACATGGGCAGGGCGATGATCACACCGGCCCCGAGCATCCCGGGACGCGACAGTGGGATGGTCACGAGGTGGAACGTCCGGCCCGGTCCGGCCCCCAGGTCACGGGCCGCCTCAAGGAGCCGGCCGTCGAGTCGCTCGAGGGCGGCGTAAAGGGGGAGGACTAGGAATGGGACGTAGCCGTATACCAGACCCAGCACCACGGTGATCGGCTGGCCGTCCAACCAGTTCACCTGGACCCCGAACACCGAGAAGGCCCGGGTTACCCAGCCGTCAACCTGTAGCAGGTTGACCCAGGCCAGCATCCGCATCAGGTAGTTGACCCAGAACGGCAGGATCATTAGGGCTAGGAGTAGGCCGCGCCACCGTCCAGCGTGCCGAGCCAGGTAGTACGCCACCGGATAGCCGACGAGGAACGAAAGGACGACGGCACACACCACATAGGAAATGGTGCGTAGGAACACCTTCCGGAGGCTCCCCCCGAAAATTTCGCCGAGGACCTCGCCCGCATTGCCGAAGCTCCAGTTGAGAGGGTTCCAGGCCGGGACGGCGTTACGGAAGACGGGATCAATGTCTCCGAAGGCCACGCAGACCAGCGCGTAGAACGGCAGCACGAACAGCACCAGTAGCCAGACCGTCCCTGGGAGGGCGAACAGCCCCCACAGGGTGCCCCGGTCAGCGCGCCGTCGTGACCTGTCGGAGGTTGTTACGGAGGTTGGGGTGCCGGTCACCGTCGTCGCTCGGCGGGAAACCGGTCGCCCGACAGTGGGCCGAGGATCAGCCGGCGGTGAACTTGGCCCAGACGTCGGTCCAGCGGGCATCCACGTCCGGCTCCAGGGCCACGGCTCGGTTGCCCTTGGCGTACTGCGCCGGGGTTATCAGGGCGTTGGCCAGATTGGCCGGGACGTATTCCCAGTCAATCAGCGTCTGGGCGTCCAGGGCCTCCAGGGCCGGCTGGTAGCCCGTCCACCCGAAGTTTTCCAGGGCGTTGTCGACGTCGAGGAAGAAATTGATGAACTCATGGGCCAGGACGGGACGTTCGGCGTTCCTGGCCACGCAGAAGACGTCGTTTCCGGTCACCATGTCGTCGGGCTGCCAATAGCCAAGTTCGGTCCATGAGGCATCCTCCGGGAGGTACCAGACACCGAGGAGCATGTCACCTGACCAGCACTGGTTGACTACGCGTGTTCCGGCGGGGACCTCGGTGTAGGCGAGGATGTCGATCTTTGGGTTTGTGGCAGCCGACATCTCCCGGAGGTCCTCCAGGGCGGCGTTCAGGACCTTCTGGTCGCCGGTGTTGATGTCCTCACCGTTGCGGTGCAGCACCGAGCCGATCACATCGCGGTAGGAGTCCAAGATGCCGAGGCGACCGGAATAGGCGGAGTCCCACAGGATGTCCCACCCGTTGCCCGACTCGAAGTAGGACGTGTCGACGTCCATATCCGTCCGGTAGCCGATCCCCGTCGAATAAATGATGTACGGCGTCGTGTACTGGGCACCCACGTCGTAGTAGGGGTCGCGGAGGCCCTCAATGACGTTGCCGAAATTGGACAAGTAGGAGTGATTGAGGGGCTGGAGCAATTCAGCAGCCACCAGCCGGGACAGAACGGAGTCGGTCATCCCGATGATGAGGTCGGGCGTGAAGGCACCGGAGCGGAGCTTGTTGAGTGCCCCCTCCTCGGTGTCGTAGGTGGTGACGGCGGTCTTGACGCCGTAGGTCTCCTCAAACCGGGCGACCACGTCCGGGTTGAGGTAGTCCACGTAGTTGAGGATCTGCAGGGTTCCGCCCTCGTGAGCTTTCCCGGCGGCTACGGCGTCCCCGACCGTGGGGAGCGTGACCGGCTTGTCGGGCCGGGCCAGTTTCAGGGCTGTGCCCGAACCGCCGTCGCTTCCGCAGGCGGCGAGGATCGACGGGCCGAGTACCAGGCCCCCAGCGGCCACAGCCGAGCCACCGAGGAACTGGCGCCTACTGACCGGAGCGCGGCTGGCGGAGGTAGTCGGGTGTCGGTGTTCAGACCGGCGGTTCTTCATCGATGGGCCCCCTCGTGGTAGTTCTCGCGACGGCGCGGCACTATAGTCAGCGACTGACTGACTCGCCAGTCAGTCGCTTCGGTTAGAGGTCTGAGAAGTCCGAGAGAATTGGGACAAGGCGGGGCCGACTGGGGTTCTGGAGGAGGGATACGTGTCCACGGTGATGAAGCCCACATTGCGGGGGGAGGACTACCGGTCTCCCGCCATCTACGACGCCGACCTCGAGAGCGTCTTCCACCGGCGGTGGTGCTACGTCGGTCGCTCCGAGCGGCTCGCTCACGTGGGCGATCGCCTGGTGATCGACGTCGGTGCTGAGAGCGTCCTCGTGCTCCGCAACCGGGATGGAGACCCACAGGCCTATTACAACGTGTGTCGGCACCGGGGTTCGCAGCTGTGCGACGCCAGCGGGAGTGGCTTCGGAGCGGCGATCACCTGCCCGTACCACGCTTGGAGCTATTCGCTGGACGGCGAGCTGGTGGCGACCCCGAACGTGGCGAAGGAAGAGCTCGACCGCATGGCGTTCCCACTCCATCGGGTCGCGGTGGAGAGTTGGCAGGGGATGCTCTTCGTCAGCCTGGCTACCGACCCTCCGCCATTGGTGGACTGGCTGGCCGAACACAGTGACGAGATTCTGTCGTTCGAGCGATTGCAGCTGGACCGCCTCCGGCTTGGGAGGCTGGAGACCAGCACGGTGGCCGCCAACTGGAAGATCCTGGTGGAGAACTACGCCGAGTGTCTCCACTGCCCGCAGATTCACCCCGAACTGGTGGAGATCATCCCCCTCCACCAACAGGGTGACGTGATCGACGAGGGCCGAAACGACGGTGGCGCCTGGTTGGCAGAGGGGGCCAACAGCTTTACTGCCGACGGCACGGCCCCACTCCCGGTGATCGCCACCATGACGCCAGACGACGCACGGTCCTACCTCTCGGCGTTCGTCTACCCGAACCTCTTCGTCGACATCACCGGTACCAGCGTGATCCTGACTCGGTTAATCCCCCGGGGTCCGGCGCGGACCGACTACGAGATCGAGTACCTGTTCGAGCCCTCCGCAGTTGAGTCTGACGACTTCGACCCCAGCGCGGTCTGTGACTTCAGCAACCTGGTCCTGGCCCAGGACAACGCGGTCTGCGAACGCACCCAACGGGGGGTGAGCTCGCGCTCGTTCGACCGGGGGATGTTCGCTGCCCGGGACTCACTCTGCTGGGACTTCACCCAGCAATACCTCGCCGATCTGGCCGCAGAGTCGTGACCGTAGACGGGCACGGGGAGCGGCAGGGGCCGCACATGGACCCCATCGGTTCCGCCGAACGGCGGGTGGCCAACCGGTTCGAAGCCGAGTTCGTCCCGTTCATCGTCGACGGTGAACCGTCGCCCGGCGAGTGGATCCTGCAGCTCGACGGGTCGTATCCACTGGGGGGCGGCTTTCACGTCTACCGCATGGACCCGGGCACGAGGACCACACCCCACGAGCACACCTGCGACGAGCAATTCCTGATGCTGGAGGGCGAGCTGATTGACCACGACGGCCACGCATACCGGCCGGGGGATCTGGTGCTGCTGGCCGCAGGGACCCGGCACGACTCGAGAACCGAGACCGGATGCACCCTCGCCGTCTTCATTGCTACGACAGAGGAGAACCTGGTCGACTGACCGGTTCCGCCGTTGGTTCTTCTTCAGTTGTTTTCTGTGCTGGCGGTCCTCACGGCGTGCGGCCGTCGGTGAGGGTCCAGGCGGGATGACCGTCGACCCAGGTCTCTAAGACGGTTACGTCCGGGAGACGGTCAACGGCGACAGTGAACGGGTCGTCGGCCAGGAGCACGAGGTCGGCGGGGTTCCCGACGGCCAGCGACCCGACGTCGTCTCGCCGCAGAGCGTGGGCTCCGCCCACCGTGTAGCCGGTGAGGGATTGTGCCCGGGTGATCCGGTTTTCGTCGCCGAGGATCCGTCCCGCGGAGGTCAGACGCGTCTCAGCTGCCCAGCAGGACAGCATCACGCATGGCCTAGTCACCGGGGCGTCCGAGGACAGCACGACGGGGAGGCCGGCCGCGGCGATCCGTCCTGAGGGGTACATGCCATCGGCCACCTCGGGGTGGTCGCGGCGCACACCCTCTCCGTAAAGGTGGACCTGGGTTGGCTGTGGGACCGGGACTACTCCGAGCCGACACATCTCGGTTAGCTGGTCGGCAGACGGAAAGCCACAGTGCTCGATGCGGTGCCGGAGGTCGGGGCGCAGTGGGGCCCGGCCTAGAGCGTCCAGCACCAGTTGGATGGCCTCAGGTCCTTGCGCGTGGGTGGCGGTCTGACGACCGGCAGTGGCCGAGGCGACCAGCAGGTCTTCCAGTTCGCCCGGACCGTGGTACAGGTGCCCGTGGGTGGCTCCGCAGCCGCACGGTAGGTAGGCGGTGCCCCCAGTCAGGGCACCGTCGGCATAGTGCTTGACTCCGCCGACCGACAGGCGGTCATTCCCCAGCCACGACTCGATCCCCAGGCGGTCCAGGCTGTCGACGTGACTGGACAGGACGTACATCACCACGCGCAACGCGAGGCGCCCGGCGTCCCGAGCGACGAGGAATGCCCGCATTTCCCGTTCGGTGACCTGGCAGTCGCCCACGGTGGTGATTCCGGTAGCCAGGAACGCCTCCTGAGCGTCGTCCAGCATGCTGGCCAGATCGTCCGGGTCGTCCGGCAGATGGAGGTTGGGGCCGTGGTTTCCAAGTTTCACCCCGTCGGGTCCGGTGAGCAGGTCGCAGGCGGCGTCGAATACTCGACCGGTGGGCCGTCCGTCCTCGTCACGGTCGATGACGCCACCGGGCGGGGTGGGCACCGCCGCGGTTATACCGGCCTCGGCCAGCCCATGGCTGTTTACCGAGAATCCGTGGCCGCTGACGTGCATCACGGTGACCGTCCGGTCGTCAGCTACCCGGTCCAGCTCCAGGGCCGTGGGGTGCCGACCCTCGGTTAGGCGGTGGTGGTCGTAGCCAAAGCCGCGAATCGGAGCTACGGAGCGGGCCTCGTTTCGGGCGTGTTCGCCGAGAAGTTTGATCACCTCGTCGACGCTGGATGCCGAGGTCAGGTCGGCCCACGAGGCGCACTGGCCGTACATGAGAGGGTGGGTATGGGCGTCGACGAAGCCCGGGAGAATGGTACGGCCGTCTAGGTCGACCTCCTGAGCGTCGCCGAGGGCTCGTGCGCTGGCCAGCGATCCGATGTGGGTGAGCCGGCGACCGTCGATTCGGACCGCCTCGACGGTGCCGACATGGCCTTTCACTAGCGGATAGGTCGGTCCACCGGTGATGATCGTGCCCCGTTTGGGATCGTGGTTGACCACCGTTCAGTTTCTCCCGACGTCGAGGGCCGGAAGGGCGGCCAGCGCTGTGGCGATTTCGGCCGCCACCGTGGCGTTGTGCTTCACCAGGGCCACGTTGGCCTCGAGGCTGGCGCCGTGGGTGGTCTCGCCGATGTGTGCCAGCAGGAATGGTGTTACGTCGCGGCCGCGCACTCCGGCACCGTCGGCTGCGGCCAGGCCGCCCACGATGGCCTCGGCGATGGCCTGTGGGTCGGCCTCGTCGGCTACAGGGATGGGGTTGGCCACCACCACTCCGCTGAGCAGGCCGCACCCCCAGTGGGCGTGAAGAATTCCGGCCGTGGTGTCTGGATGGTCAGATCGGACCGACACCGGCAGGTCGCCGCCCCGGGTCCAGAACTCGGGCATTACGTCGGTGCCCTGCCCGACGACCGGGACGCCGAGCGTCTCCAAGGCCTCAATGGTTCGGGGCAAGTCGAGGACCGCTTTGGCTCCGGCACAAACCACGGCTACCGGCAGTGTGGCCAGCGCGGTGAGGTCGGCCGAAATATCGCGATCCTCGCCCCTGTGCACACCGCCGATCCCGCCTGTGGCGAATAGTCGGATCCCAGCCCGGTGGGCAGCGAACAGGGTGGCGGCCACCGTGGTGGAACCTGTCCGACCTTCGGCCAGCAGGTACCCCAGGTCGCGAAGGCTGGCCTTCTCAGCCTCCCCACTACCTAGGCGCTCAATCTCGTCGACCGAGAGACCGACCCGAAGTGATCCGTCGATGACGGCCACGGTGGCCGGGACGGCACCGGCGGCCCGGACCTCGGCTGCGCAGGCCAGCGCAGTCTCGACGTTCTGCGGAGACGGCAGACCGTGGCTGACAATGGTGGACTCCAAGGCCACTACAGCCCGCCCGTCAGCCAGTGCCGCCGACACCTCGTCGGACACCCGCAGCCGTTCGGTCGATTTTTGCCCCACGGTTCCAGTGTGGCCGGTGTAGAAGGCGGCGCGCCCGTCGGGCCGGAGGGGGTACGCCGGTAGAATGGACGGGCCCACATCACCAGCGGGAGGCACCCCCCGTGGCTAGCAAGACCAGTAGCACGCCGGCAGCGATCGGCATCGTGAAGTCGGTGGAGTTCGACGGCAGCAGTGCTGTGCTGAGTTTCGGTGATTCGTCAACCACGTCAACGCTGGTTGTCGAAGCCGAGCCCAACATTTCGGGCGCCGAGCGACGGTTGAAGGCCTTCCACGACGTCTACACGGTGGTCGTCCGTGCCGATGCCGATGACGTGTCGGCCGAGCTCTACGGCGTGAACCACAACGGTGAGGTCAATCGCCCGGTGCCGGTGGCCGATGCTCTGGGTCTGTGGGAGCTGGGTGTTCCGATTCGAGTAGAGCGGGCTGCCGCCTGATCTGACGGTCGGAGACCACCCAACCTCCACCGAGCCCTGGTCGAGTTAGCGGTCAACCGCCCTTAGAGGTCCGAAACTGCGCCGGGGTCCACCGCGGAATTGTCCGATTCGGGGACCATGGAGGGGTCGATCGCACAAGACCCCGATCGATTCCCGACGATGTGGGCATGCTGACCTCCCATCCCCCGGTCGGTGCCACTGGCACCGAGGACCGCCCGACGCCCGTCGTCGATTCACCCGGCCCGTTGGCTCCTGCCATCGACCCCGAGACCCTGGCCTCCGACGCGGTGGCCGTAGTAGCCCGGTGGCTGACCACGGCCCACTGCGACGAGACATCCACAGAGCGTCGGCTGGCCGACCGGATGCGAGGAATCATCGACGACCCAATCGGCGTGGGGTTCACCATGCGGTTCGTAGACCGGGTAGCTCGCCACCGGAGCAACACTCTGGCTGCCGATCAACTGGCCCGGCTGGTGGCTGACGGTGACCTCCCCGGGTTCCTGGGCCGGGTCGACCGGCTGTTGTTGCGGCTGGGAGCCCGTCTCGCCCCGGTCCTACCCCAGCTGGTCATGCCATTGGCCCGCCGTCGCCTCCGAGGGCTCGTCGGCCACCTTGTGGTGGACGCCGCCCCCGGCAGCGTCCACGCCCACTTGGCCCGTCGCCGGTTGGAGGGCTACACCCTGAATGTCAACTTGCTGGGCGAGGCGGTCCTGGGCGAGGCCGAGGCGTCCCGCCGCTTCGAGCGCACCCTGGCCCTGGTGGAGGACCCCGAGGTTGACTACGTGTCGGTCAAGGTCTCGGCCATCGCCAGCCAACTCAATCTGTGGGCTTTCGACCACACGTTGACTCGAGTCAAGGACCGCCTACGGATCCTGTACCAGCGGGCCGCTGTCGCTCCGGCTCCCACCGGCCGGCCCACCTTCGTCAACCTGGACATGGAGGAGCATCGGGACCTGGAGCTCACCCTCCGGGCCTTCACCGAACTCCTGGATGAGCCCGACCTACGGGACGTCGATGCCGGGATCGTCCTGCAGGCCTACCTGCCGGATGCCTTCGGTGCCCTCCAGCGCATCACCGCCTGGGCTGGTCCCCGGAAGGATGCCGGGGGTGGCGAGGTCAAGGTTCGCCTGGTGAAAGGGGCCAACCTGGCCATGGAAAGGGTCGATGCCGCCCTACACGGGTGGGTGCAGGCGCCCTACGACACCAAGGCCGAGGTGGACGCCAACTACAAGCGTTGCGTGGACTGGGCCCTGCGGCCCGTGCACACGCGGGCGGTGCGGATCGGGCTGGCCAGCCACAACCTGTTCGACGTGGCCTGGGCCCACCTCCTGGCCGAGGCCCGTGGGGTAGCTGACCGAGTCGAGTTCGAGATGCTGCAGGGGATGGTCCCCGCTCAGGCCCGGACAGTGCTAGATGACACCGGCGAGCTTCTGCTGTACACGCCGATTGTGGGCCGCCGGGACTTCGACGTAGCCGTCAGCTACCTATTCCGTCGCCTGGAGGAGAACAGCTCCGACCAGAACTTTCTCCGGCACCTGTTCAGCCTGCGGCCCGGGACCCCCGAGTTTGACGAGCAGGCCCGCCTGTTCCGTGCCGCGGTGGCCGGCCGTTGGGACCTCGCCGACCTGCCCCGTCGAGAGACCGAGCGGCCACCGACGGGCGACGGGTTGTTCCGGAATCATCCCGACACCGATCCGACCCTGCCCGCCACCCGGGCACGGGTGGCTTCAGTCTCCGCTCGCCCGTTCGAGCCGGCGCATACCCCGGTGATCACCACGGTCGAAGCTCTGGACGCCGAGGTGGCTATGGCTCGGAGAGCCCAGGAGTCCTGGGGGTCCCGTCCTGCCGTCGAACGATGTGACGTGCTGCGCCGGGTCGCCGACGAACTTGTGGCCCGACACGACGACCTCATGGTGGCCATGACCCACGAGGCTTCCAAGACGTGGACCGAGGCCGAACCGGAGGTCGGCGAGGCCGTCGACTTTGCCCGGTGGTACGCCGAGCGGGCATCGGAGCTGGAGCGAGTGGAGGGTGCGGCGTTCACCCCGCTGGGTGTGGTGGCAGTCGTCTCTCCGTGGAACTTCCCGGTTGCCATCCCGACCGGCGGGACCCTGGCCGCTCTGGCCGCTGGTAATGCCGTGGTGTTCAAGCCGGCCCCCGAGACGCCTCGGTGCGCGGAGATCGTCGCCGAGGCCTGTTGGACGGCCGGCGTGCCGACCGAGGTACTGAGGTTCGTTAGAACCCCGGACGACGAGGTCGGTCGCCGCCTGGTGACCACGGTCGACGGCGTGATCCTGACCGGATCCCACGAGACGGCCAACCTGTTCCGGTGCTGGGACCCGAACCTCCGCCTTTTCGCCGAGACCAGCGGGAAGAACGCCCTGGTCGTCACCCCGCAGGCAGACTTGGACCTGGCGGCTGCCGACCTAGTGCAGTCGGCCTTTGGACACCAGGGCCAGAAGTGCTCGGCGGCCAGCCTCGGCGTCCTAGTCGGGCCGGTGGCCACCGACGAACGGTTCTTGCGCCAGGTGGTCGACGCCGCAGCGTCGCTGCGCGTGGGGTCAACGGACGACCCAGCCACCACGTTCGGACCCCTAATCGGTCCAGCCAGGGGGAGGCTGCTAGATGCCCTCACTACCCTGGCGCCGGGCGAGGAGTGGCTGCTGGAGCCCCGGTGTCTCGACGACGAGGGCCGGGCCTGGACACCGGGGATCAAGACCGGGGTCCGTCCCGACTCGCAGTTCCACCGCACCGAGGTATTCGGCCCGGTGCTAGGCCTGATGGCCGTGGACACCCTGGACGAGGCGCTGGCCGTTCAGAACGGGGTCGACTACGGCCTGACCGGGGGCATTCACTCGCTGGACCCCGCCGAGGTGGACCGCTGGCTAGACCACGTCCAGGTGGGCAACGCCTACGTGAACCGGCCCATCACCGGGGCCATCGTGCAGCGACAGCCCTTCGGTGGTTGGAAGCGGTCGTCTGTGGGTACGGGAGCCAAGGCGGGCGGCCCCGACTACCTGCTACAGCTCGGCACCTGGACTGCCACCCGTCCGCTGGACGAGGCGGACTTCAATGAGGTGTTGGTGGCCGACGCCGCCTGGTGGGCGAATCGGTACGGGGTGGAGCACGATCCGTCGGGCCTGTTCTGTGAGGCCAACGTGCTGCACTACCGGCCGCATCCTGACCTGGTGGTGCGGGTGGGGGCCGGGGCCACGCCGGTCGACTTGGAACGGGTACTGGCCGCGTCGGCGCGGTGCGGGGTGGAGCCCCGGGTGAGCCGGGCCACCGAGGAGGATGACACCGCGTTCGCCGCCACCCTGTCGGCCCACCGGTTTGGTCGGATCAGGGCCGTCGGCTTCGTTTCCGAGACGGTCCGCCGAGCAGCCATCGCCGCCGAAGTGGACCTGGTGGACGAGGCGGTCACGGCCAGCGGCCGCCTCGAATTGCGCCACTACGTCCGAGAGCAGGCCGTGAGCCGAACCCTGCACCGCTTCGGCAACCTAATAGGAGCTCAGGGAACCGATTCCATCAATTGATCACCGGTATTCAACGGAATCCATTGCATGGAGTAGATTTAGCGAGCGAATCGCTTGCACTTGGTTTGGAGCTTCGCGAGACTGGACGCATGCGACGCCCTCCACTTCGGATCTTGGATCTGGCCGGCAGCCCGGAGGCCCGGGGCCACGCCCACGGAGCGGCATTCGTCGACGAGATCCGTACCTATACCGATGAGCGGGTCCGGCTGGCTGGCTCCCGGTTCTGGGCCGGCGGCGAGATTGACCGCGCTGACGTGCTGGAGATCGCCCGATCCTGTCTCCCAGCCCACGAGGCCCACTCGGCCGACCTGTACGCCGAGATGTGCGGCATCGCCGACGGTGCCGGGATCACGCCAGAGGAGGCCGTGGTGGTCGGAGGTTTTACCGACTTCGTCGACACGGTGCGCTCCGAGGTTGGCGGACGGCATCCCGACGAGGTCGTCGAGGATGACTGCACGGCGTTCATCGTCCCCGACCACCGTTGTGACGGGCAGGGCTTCTACGGCCAGACCTGGGACATGCACGACACCGCCACCCCGCACGTGGTGCTGCTACGCATCCGGCCCGACGACGGTCCGGTCTCGCTGGTCTTCACCACCACCGGTTGTGTCGGCCAACTAGGCATGAACGAGGCTGGTGTGTGCGTCGGTATCAACAACTTGGTGGCTATCGACGGCTGCCGAGGCGTGATGTGGACATCGGTGGTGCGCGAGGCCCTAGATCAGGACTCAGCCGTATCGGCGCGCGACGCCGTGCTGGGAGCCGACCTGGCCGGCGCTCACAGCTTCCTGACATTCGACGCCTCTGGGGACGGGCACGTGATCGAGGCTTTCCCCACCGCCCGTCCGTCCGAGTCGCTCGACACCGAGCCTCTCGTCCATACCAACCACGCTTTGTGGGACGAGGCGCTGGACCGCGAAGCACCCAAGCACGAGGGCCTGATGGTTAACTCCACCCGCCGCCGTGAGCGGGCGCTCAAGATGCTTGACCGGGACGGCATCGGTGTCGACGACCTGATGGCGGTGACCCGCGACGACCAGGCCGTCTGCCGGGTGTCGACCGAGCCTTTCCACGTCGAATCCAGTGGGGCGGCGATCATGCGCCCCCGCACCCGTGACTTCTGGGCTGTGTGGGGCCTACCTAGCCACAACGACTACATCCACGTCCCCTTCGCTGCCTGACCGGAGGTGCCGCCATGGTCGAGATCACCTACGCCCCCCTCCAGGCCCGATGGGCAACAGAGTTGGCTGCCATTGAGCGGGCCGCCTTCCCGACGGCGGGGATCGCCGACCTCTTGGTTGAGGAGGACATCCTCGCCCTCTGCGAGAAGTTCCCCGCCGGTGGGTTCGTGGCCCTAGACGGGGAGACGCCGGTTGGGATGGGTGTCGGCATCCTGATCGACTTCGACTTCGACGAGCCGAACCACTCACTGGACGACCTCACCGGCGAGAACTCGTGCGGTAATCATTCGGACGACGCTGACTGGTACTACGGCGTCACAATCGCCGTAGCCGCGAACTACCGGCGCCTGGGGATCGGCCACCAGCTGTATATCCGCCGCAAGGATGTCGTCCGTCGCCTCGGCAAGAAGGGCATCGTGGCCGGCGGGGTCATTCCCGGGTACAAGGACCACATCGGCAACATGACGGCTGACGAGTATGTCGACCGGGTGCGGGCCGGCGAGCTGTACGACCCGACGCTGAGCTTCCAGCTGGAGAATGGGTTTGAGGCCGTTGGTGCCATCCCGGACTATATGGACGATCCGGCTGTGGGGAACAACGCTGTTCTCATCGTCTGGCGCAACCCCGACCTGGTTGATACCTAACCACGACCCGTCGGATCGGTCGGTAACCCCCGCCTAGGCTCTTCGGCGACGACGACCGACCGGAGGCTGATCCGTGACCTGGGTCGACGGCCTGCTCATCGATATCGACGGCGTGCTGTCCGTTTCATGGGAGGCCATCGACGGCGCGCCCGGGGCTCTGGCCGAACTCCGGGCCCGACAGGTCCCGCTGCGGTTCGCCACCAACACCACAACCCGGACCCGGGCCGAGGTGGCCTCGCTTCTGACCGGGGCCGGCATGCCGGTTGATCCCGACGAGATCCTGACCGCCCCGGTGGCCACGGCGGCCCATCTCCGGCGACACCACCCGGAGGCCCGGTGCTACCTGCTGAACTCCGGGGACCTTTCCGAGGACTTGGAGGGCATCGACGTGGTTTCTGGCGACGCCGCAGGACCGGTGGACGTGGTGGTGGTTGGCGGAGCGGGCCTGAACTTCACCCACACCGAGTTGAACCGGGCCTTCGGCCACCTCTTGGACGGGGCGACGTTCGTGGCCATGCACCGCAACCTTTACTGGCGGACGTCGGCTGGGATGGAGCTGGACACCGGCGCCTACGTTGCCGCCCTGGAGGAGTCCTCGGGAATGGTCCCTGTCGTGCTGGGCAAGCCTTCACCCGAGTTCTTCGCCACCGGGGTGGCCGAACTGGGTTTGTCCCCCGACCGGGTGGCCATGGTGGGCGATGACGTGGATAACGATGTGTTGGCTGGCCAACGATGCGGGCTTCGCGGGGTCCTGGTACAGACCGGGAAGTTCCGACCTGAGGCACTCGACATGGCGTCCGGTACCCCGGACCACGTGGTCGCGAGCTTTGCCGACGTGCCGGCACTCCTTGCGCACTGACCGGCCCCGCTTGGGCGACAGGTCAGGCGTCGTCGGCCAGCGAGGCGGGCAGAGACAAGCGGCTCATGCGGCCTCCGTCGACGGTGAGCACCTGGCCGGTCACGAAACCGGCATCTGGGGTGGACAGCCACAGGACGGTGGCCGCCACGTCAGTCGGATCACCGATCCGACCCACTGGATGTAGAGACGCCAACTCAGCCACCGCCCGGTCCCTGTCCGGGTGCTTGTCCACGTAGGCCCGGTTCAGGTCGGTGTCGACCCACCCGGGAGCTACTGCGTTGCACCGGATTCCCGCCGGACCCAGGTCAACGGCCAGGGCCCGGGTCAGACCGTGCACCCCAGCCTTGGAGGCGGCATAGGAGGCGTGCCGGGCGTTGGCCCCCAGGCCCTCGATGGACCCGATGTTCACGATCGCCGGGTTGTCACGGCCCTCCATGAGGGGGAGAAGGTGCTTGGCCATGAGGAAGGGACCTCGCAGGTTCACGGCCATTGTCAGGTCCCAGTCGGCCACCGTCTCGTCGGCCACCGACCGGTTGGCCATGATCCCGGCGTTGTTGACCAGCACGTCAACCCCGCCGTGCCCGGCGTGCACTGATTCGGCGAACTCCATGACCGACGCCTCGTCGGTCACGTCCAGAGGGATCCACTCCCGGTGCCCGGCCACGTCCAGCCCAGCTCCGACGGTCCCGGAATCGTTGAGGTCGCCTACGACGACGGTGGCCCCCTCGACGGCGAACCGGTCCACGATTGCCCGCCCGATGCCTCGGGCACCCCCGGTGACGACGACCACCCGTCCGGCAGCCAGGCCTGACCCATCCTCCGGTCGTCGGTCGGCACTCATGCCGCCGTGTAGCCCCCGTCAACGCTGAGGTTGGCGCCGTTGACATGCCGCGAGCGGTCATCGGCCAGGAACGCGACCAGGTGGGCGACCTCTTCGGCGACCGGGATACGACCCTCCGGGATGTCGGGGAGATTTATGGAGCGCACCTCATCGACCGTCCTGTCACGCTCCGAGTACAGCATGTGGGTGTCGACGGCACCCGGGCAGACGGCGTTGACCCGGATGCCCTCAGCGGCGTGGTCCAGCGCCATAGCCCGGGTGAGGTTGGTGACCGCCCCCTTGGAGGCGCAGTAGGCGGCCAGCCCAACTGCACCGACCAGGCCGTTGGTGGAGCTGATGTTCACGATGGCCCCACCACCGGCTGACCGGAGGGCGGGCAGGGCCGCTCTGCTGGTCCGGAACAGGCCGTCCACGTTGGTCGACATGACCCGATACCACTCCTCGTCACTGGTGCCCTCCGCATCGGACCGGGTGATGACCCCAGCCGCGTTGACCAGCACGTCGAGGCGGCCGAACGTACCGACGGCGGTCGCCACCGCCGCCTCGCCGTAGCCCGGCTCAGCCACGTCGCCCAGAGCCGTGGTCACCGTGCCGCCGGCCGCCGAAATCTCATCGACGACGGCTCCGGCCCGGTCGGCATTTCGTCCGCCCACTACGACGGCGAACCCGTCAGCGGCCAGGCGCAGGGCACAGGCCCGTCCGATGCCTGAGGAGGCACCGGTGACCAGGGCGACCCGGTTCGTATTGGTCGTATTGCTCATGGCCAGGTCCTTTCGTCGGTCCCGTTCCCGGTCGGGAACGGTTACATCTCCCGCCCAGAACGCAGCCGGAGCCGCCGGGCATACAGGTCGACGCCCCACCCGAGGACCGGGTCAGGGACATTCCGGTTGGGGCGACCGCGAGCCAGCATGGCGTCCAGCAGGTCCGAGCCCTCGCTACACATCATCTCGGCGACCAGCTTTCCGCAGACGGTGCCCCGGCTCAGCCCAGTTCCATTGTGTACGCCGGCGGCAAAGATCCCGTCGACGAGATGACCAAAGACCGGCTCGCCGTTGCGGGCCATGCTTAGCGGCCCGCCCCATGTGTACTCGAAGGGCACGTGGACCAGTCCCGGGAACCGCGCCTCGAAGGCCCGCCGGTGGGCCCGGCCGGCCCGCTGGCGCCGCCGCCCCCCAGCCAGCGAATGGCGGCTGTACGAGTAGACGTTCCGAATCAGGATGCGACCGTCGCTCAGCCGTCGCACTGTGGTGCCCGACGGGGCGGCGGGGATTACCCCCCAGGTACGCGGGCCGCCAATGGAGGCTGACTCCCCATCGGTCAACGGCCGGGTCATTGACCCCCAGGTGACGACTGGGATTAGGTGATGCCGGTAAAAGCCGAATCCCGAGAGGAAGCCGTTGTTGGCCAGCAGCAGTTCCGGCGTGCGGACACTGCCCCTGTCGGTCCATAACTCGTGAGGCGGTCCGGCGTCCAACCACGTGACTGTTGTCTCCTCGTGCACCACCACGTTGGCCGGCAGGCTGGTGGCCAGACCCCGGCACAGGGCAGCGGGTTGCATGAGAGCGGTGCCCGGGGTGTGGAGACCGCGGACGTAGTGGTCGATGCCCAGTCGATCGACCAGTGCGTCGCCTTCCAGGACCTCGTAGGGCTCTCCGATCCGATCCAGGGTTGCTGCGAAATGCTCCAGTTCGGTGGAGCCTCGGTCGGTGCAGGCCGCGTGGGTTTTGCCGCCCCATATCCAGTCACAGTCAATGCCATGGCTGGTGACCGCGTCGTTGAGGTAGGCCAGCCCGGCGCGGTTCAGGGCGATCTGTTGCTTCTCGAACTCGACGGATTCGGCGAACCCTTCAGAGCGGATGTTGTGGGCGTGGTCGATGCCGAACCCCGATGACCGGCCCGCTGCGCCGTTTCCGATCAGTCCCGCCTCCAGCAGAAGGACACGGGCGTCGGGACGTAGTTCCCCCAGCCGCCGGGCCGCTGCAAGCCCGGTGAAGCCGGCGCCCACCACCACCACGTCAGCCTCCGTCGGCCCGACGAGGGGAGCAGCCGGGAGAACCTCGGGAAGGGTCTCAAACCAGCCGTTGTCGCGGCGGGTGCGCGGTAGGAGGGTTACGGCTCCCACAGGGTCTAGGACAGGTCCATCCAGATGGTCTTCAACTCCGTGTACTGCTCATGGGCGGCGATCGACTTATCCCGCCCGCCGAAGCCCGACTGCTTAAATCCGCCGAATGGGGTGGTGATGTCACCCTCGCCGTAGCAGTTCACGGCCACCGTGCCGGCCCGGATGGCCCGGGCCGCCAGGTGGGCGGTCCGCAGGTCGGTGGTGTGGATGGTGCCGGCCAGGCCGTAGTCGGTGTCGTTGGCCAGGCGGATGGCCTCCTCCGGGGTGTCGAAGGCGGTCACGGCCAGCACCGGTCCGAAGACCTCCTCGCGGGCCAGGCGGCTGTTGGGATCGACGTCGGTGAACACGGTGGGCTCCACGAACCAGCCGCCGCTCTCCTCGCGGACCCGGTTGCCGCCCACCGCGCACGTCGAGCCAGCCTCGTGGGCATCGGCGATGTGGCTCAGCACCTTGTCGAGGTGGGCCTCCTCGATCATGGCGCCCATGGTCGTCTCGGCCACCAGAGGGTCGCCGACCACCCAGTCGCGGCTGCGCTCGGCGATGCGCTCCAGCAGCTCGTCCTCGACGGACCGCTGGACGATGAGCCGGGAGTTGGCGCTGCAGTTCTGCCCGCCGTTCCAGAAGATGCCCTCACAGATCCCGGTGGCCGCGGCATCCAGGTCGTCGGCGTCGGCCATGACGATGACCGGGCTCTTGCCGCCGCACTCCAGTAGGACCTCCTTGAGGTTGGAGTCGGCCGAGTAGCGCAGGAAATGGCGGCCCACCTCGGTCGAGCCGGTGAAGGCCACGCAGTCCACGTCGGGGTGCAGGCCGATGGCCGCGCCGGCCGTCTCACCGAACCCGGGCACCACGTTGAACACCCCATCGGGGATGCCGGCCTCGATGGCCAGCTCGGCGATGCGGATGGTCGACATGGAGGTTTGCTCGGCGGGCTTGACCACGCAGGTGTTGCCGGCAGCCAGGATCGGGCCGATCTTCCAGCCGGCCATCATGAGTGGGTAGTTCCAGGGCAGGACGGCACCGACCACGCCGATGGGCTCGCGGACCACCATGCCCACCTTGCCCGGGCCCGACGGTGAGAGCTGGTCGTAGAGCTTGTCGGCGGCCTCGGCGTGCCAGCGCAGGGTGGCCACCAGGTCGGGGACGTCGAGGCTGGAGCAGTCGCTGATCGGCTTGCCGGCCTCTAGGGTCTCGATGACGGCCAACTCGTCAGTGTGGGCCTCGACCAGGCTGGCAAATCGAAGGATCAGCATCTTCCGGTCGATAGGGGCCAGCCGCCCCCAGGGTCCCTCCTCGAAGGCGGTACGGGCTGCGGCGACGGCACGGTCCACGTCGGCGGCGTCGCCCTCGGCCACCTGGGCCAGCTCACGACCAGTGGCCGGGTTGAGGGTGGCGAAGGTCTTTCCGGAGGCTGCCTCCACGCTGCGGCCGCCGATGACGGCCCGGGTGGGTGGATCAATGGACGCGGCCAGGGCGGTCGGGTCGGCGAGGTCGATGGTCATCGGACAGTTCCCTTTGGTCGAGCACGGCCCACGCCGGCATGGTCGGTCATCTGGACGAGCCAGTCCCGCTCGTCCTCCCACTCTCGGAAGACCAGGCGGTCCCGGTGCACCCCGTTGACGGGGAGGGTGGACAGTGCGGCCTGGAGGGCGACGCGGCCCTGATGGGTCATGGGTAGTACTGGGCGGCGGCACGGGCCGACGGTCCGGCCAACCATGTTGGCTGCCGTCTTGACCGCCGAGTTGTACTCGGCCTCGTGCGGGTTGTCCCAGAAGTAGAGGTTGGCCGGGAGCATCCGTCGCCACAGGTCCATGGCCTCGGCGTGGCGACCGGCCGTGATGTGGTCGTAGAGGGCTACGCACTCGTGCGGCATGACGTTGGCCGCGCCCCAGATCCATCCGGCGCTGCCGGCCATGAGGGCGAACGGAGCCAGCGGGTCGGCCCCGGCCAGCACGTGGCCGCCGATGCCCAGGAGTTGCTGGAGGCGGATCAGGTCGCCGGTGGAGTCCTTGATGTAGTCGATGTTCTCCATGGCGATGAGCCGGCGGTACAGGTCCGGGGTGATGTCGAAGCCGGACTGGGCCGGGATGTTGTACAGCACGATCGGGGCGTCGATGGCCCGGGCCAGCTTCTCGTAGTGGTACAGCACGCCACGCTCGAACGGTCCCTCGAAGTACGGGGGGAGGACCATCACGGCGCTAGCCCCCAGGTCGATGGCGGCCCGGGAGTTCTCGATGGCGTCCACCGTGGTGATGGCCGAGGTCTGGCAGATCACCGGGATGCGGTCCGCCACCTGGTCGATGCCGACCCGGAAGATGTGGTCCTTCTCGGCGGCCGACAGGAAGGCGAACTCGCCGGTTCCGGCAGCCAGCACCAGGCCGTGTACGCCGGCCTCTACGAGACTCTCGACATGGTCGCGTAGGCGCCCCTCGTCGACGGACTCGCCGCTGTCGTCGAACGGGGAGCTCATGGCGGCGCAGACGCCGTGGAGGAGCGGCCGGTCGGGTCCGGTGCCGTTGCTGGTGGTCATCGGGTGTTACCTCCCTGGGACGGGATGGTCGGGGCGGCGGTCCTCATGAGACCAGGTCGGGGAGTTCGGCGTCGCGGCGGGCCACGAACTCGTCGAGCTCGGCACGGACGTCGTCGTCCAGGGCCGGCTCCTCGTACTCCTCGAGGAGCTGGCGGCACTTCGCGGTGGCCCGGTCCTCGGCGCTGAGGGCGCCGTCGGCCAGCCACTGCTCGTAGTTGTCACTGTTCATCATCTCGGGCATCGAGAAGGCAGTCTGGAAGTTGGCCAGGGTATGGGCGGTGCCCAGGTGGTGTCCGCCGGGTGGGACCTCGCGCATGGTGTCCAGCACCTCGTCGAGGTCGTCGAACGACACGCCGCTGCCCAGTCGGTACATCATCTCCAGCTGTTCGCTGTCCAGGACCCACTTGGCGTAGGACTGGCACATGGCGCTCTCCAAGTAGCCGGTGGTGGACAGCACGAAGTTGGTGCCGGCCATGAGCACGCCGTACATGTTGCGGGCCGCCTCATAGCCGGCCTGGGCGTCAACCATCTTGGAGCTAGAGCAGGATCCGCTGCATCGCGACGGCAGCCCATAGTGGCGGGCCATCTGAGCGGTGAGCAGGTTCATGTGGCAGACCTCCGGCGTGCCGGCCTGCGGGGCGCCGGTCTTCATAGAGACCGTGGACACCCACTGGCCGTAAAGGGCGGGGGCACCAGCCCGGACCAGTTGCGAGAACGCCACGCCGGTCAGGGCCTCGATGTTGACCTGGATGACGGCGCCCACCGTCGAGGCCGGTGTGGAGGCACCGCCCAGCACGAAGGGACTGAACAGGGTGGCCTGGTTGGCCGCCGCGAACACCCGGACGCTGTCCAGCATGGTCTTGTCCCAGACGAGGGGAGTGTTGCCGTTGGCCAGGCAGGTCATGACCGTGGTGTCGCGCACGACGTCCTGGCCGAAGACGATCCCCGCCATGTGCAGGCTGTCCTCGGCCCGCTCCTTTGACGTCACGGCCCCCATGAACGGCTTGGACGAGTAGGTCAGCAGGTTCTGGGTCATGTAGAGGTGTCGCTTGGGGACCGGGACGTCCATCGGCTCGCAGACCACGCCGCCCGACATGTGCAGGGCCGGCGACAGGTGGTTGAGCTTGGTGAAATTCTTGAAATCCTCCAGGGTCCCTGGGCGCCGGGTGCCGTCCAGACCCAGGACGTACGGGGCGCCGTAGGACGGCGTAAAGATGGTCTTTCCGTTACCTACCGTCACTGTGTGGGTCGGGTCCCGGGCCACCATGGTGTACGAAGAGGGGGCGGTGCCGACGAGGGCCATCAGATGCTCGCGGTCGAGGCGCACCCGGGCGCCGTCCACGGCCGCTCCGGCGTCTCGCCACAGGGCCAGGGCGTCGTCACAGCGGAACTCCACCCCGACCTCTTCCACGACGTCCATCGAGGCGTCGTGTATGACCTGTACCTGATCGTCGGAAAGCAGGTCTACCCATGGGATTCGGCGTTCCAGCTCAGGAAGCCAGGAGCGGGTCCTGGTGCGGCGCTTGGCGGCCCGGGCGTCACGTCCCCGCCGGACGCGACCCAGTTCAGGTTCGACCGAGGTATCGGTCATCGGGGCTCCGGGGCGCGTCTCACCGGGGGATGCTCCCCATGATCGGACCCAAATGCAAGGCCGGCGTGGATTGTCGGGGGTGGCGACCGCTGCGAGACTCCGCCCGTGTCCGACGCTCCTACTTCCGATCCGATCCGTGCTGGGCGCGGAGCTCTCGGCCACCTGCGGGTTGCGGACTTCAGTCGGGTTCTGGCCGGTCCCATGGCGACAATGGTGCTGGCCGACCTGGGGGCGGACGTGGTCAAGGTCGAACAGCCTGGCGTGGGCGACGAGACGCGTACCTGGGGCCCGCCGTGGTGGGGGGACGGCGAGGAGGCGGCCAGTACCTACTACCTGGGCCTGAACCGCAACAAACGCAGCATCGCCCTGGACCTACGGGACCCCGACGACCTGGACGTAGCCAGCCGCATCGCCCTAGGGGCCGACGTGGTGGTCGACAACTTCCGGGTTGGGACGATGGCCCGGTTCGGCCTCGACCGGGACTCGTTGGCCGAGCGGAGGCCGGACCTCATCACGTGTTCGGTAACCGGCTTCGGCAGCACAGGGAAGGGTGCCGAATTGGCCGGATACGACTTCCTCGTACAGGCCATGAGCGGCGTGATGGCCATAACCGGTCGGGCTGAGGGCGAGCCGACAAAGGTTGGGTCGGCCGTGGTCGACAAGCTCACCGGGCTCTACGCGGCGATTGCCATCCTGGCCGCCGTGGAGGAGCGTCGGGTCAGTGGCCTCGGCCAGCATGTCGAAGTGTCACTGATGGGCTCGGCCCTGGCCGGGCTACTGAACGTGGGTTCGAGCCATGTGGTGGCTGGCACCGACCCGGTTCGGCAGGGCAACCGCCACCCGTCCATCGTCCCGTATCAGCCCTATCGCACGGCCGACGGGGTACTGGCCGTCGCGGCAGCCAGCCCGTTGCTGTGGGAGAAGCTCTGTACGGCGCTGGACCGGGAGGTCTGGCTGACTGACGAGCGGTTCGCCAACAACGAGGCTCGTATGGTTCATGCTGACGAGCTGGAAGCCGAGATTGAGGGTGCCTTGGCCGAGAGGTCGACGGCCGAGTGGCTGGAGTGCCTGCGGGCCGCTGGCATTCCGGCTGGCCCCATCAACACGGTCCGCGGGGCATTTCGGGACGCCGCCGAGCTGGGCTTGGACCCGGTCGACGAATTAGATGATGGGGGAACGACGGGTGGTCGGCCGGGGCCGTTCCGTTCGGTTCGGTCGCCTATCCGGATGTCGGCCACCCCGCCGACGGTTCGCCGTCGACCACCGAACAACGATGAGCATGGCCGGGAGGTGCGCTCCGAAGTGGAGGACTGACCGTGCCGGCCGCTCAGCCGGTCGGATTAGGGCTCGATGATGTTATAGAAGCGCGGGAACGGCGTTACGCAAGCGAACAGGGATCGGAGGCCATTCACGTTGCCCTCGGCAACCAGCGAACCGTCGTCCAGCAAGGCGTCAATAGTGGCGCCCTCAGCGATCATGCGCTCGATGGCCGCCCGGTCGCCTCGGACCATCACGTCGGGCGTGGGGTAGGTCCGGTTGGGGACGGAGTGCATAGTCCCGTTTGAAAGCTCGATCCGCACCGCGGTGTCCTGGTCGGTGATGTGCCAGTTCACGGCCAGTGGGCCGACGGCCACGGCGGCCGGTCCGTCCAGTGAGGCGGCGATGAGATCGAAGGCCTGTTGGAGGTCCATGCCGGTGACCAGCTCGGGGCGGGGCCGGCTCGTCGACTCAAGGGTCAGCGAGCCGTTGCGCAGTTCCTGGGCCCCGGTTAGGTAGATGTCACGCCACGGTCCGCTTTCGGCCCGGTAGGCCAGTTGTTCGAAGGCGTCGGCCTGTAATAGGCGGGCTTCTTCACAACTCGGGTCGGCGAACACGGCGTGCCGGAGGACTTCAGCCACCCAACGGTGGTCGCCGGCCTCGTAGGAGACCCGGGCTTGTTCCAGTAGATGATCCATGCCTCCCATGAAGTCCACGTAGCGATTTCCGGCCTCCACCGGCTCGTACGGTTCGAGGCTGGAGGGGTGGCCGTCGTAGAAGCCGAGGTAGCGCTGGTAGACCGCCCGGACGTTGTGGCTGACCGTGCCGTAGTAGCCGTGGCACAGATAGTCATCCCATAGGCCGGGCGGAAGGTCGATAGCCGCCGAGATTTCGTTCGGGGTGTGCCCCAGGTTGATGAGCCGCATCGCTTGATCGTGTAGCCACCGGTAGAGATCACGTTGGCGGGTCAGGTAGCCCCGGACCGCCTCACCACCCCAGTGGGGCCATCCATGACTGGCGAACACCACGTCGGACACCTCACCCCAACGGTCTAGGGCCTCATCGATGTAGCGGCTCCACATGAGGGCATCGCGAACGAGGGCTCCTCGCAGGGTAAGCACGTTGTGCATGGTGCCGGTGCAGTTCTCGGCCATGCACAGGGCCCGGTGTTCGGGAAAATAGAAGTGCATCTCGGCTGGCGCCTCGGTCTCCGGAGTGAGTTGGAACTCCACCCGGATGCCATCCAGCACCAGTTCCTGGCCGGTTTCGGTGATCTCGATGGTCGGCGGGACCAGCGCCGAGGATCCGGTGGGCACGCCCTTTCCCAGCCCCTGGTCGACGTGTCCCTGTTCGTCCCAGGGGAGGAGCATCCCAAACTGGTACATGGCCCGTCGGCCCATGGCTGGCCCGGCCAACAAGTTCTCGGCCACTGCCTCTCGGAGGAACCCTTCCGGGGCCACGATCGGAACCTCGCCGGCGTCGATGCGCTCCTGTTCCACCATGCCGAGAATCCCACCGAAGTGGTCGACGTGGGAGTGGGTGTAGATCACAGCGGTCACTGGACGAGACCCAAGGTGCTCAGTAACGAGCTCGAAAGCCGCCCGGGCCGTCTCGGTGGTGGTCAGCGGGTCGATTACCACCCACCCCTCATTGCCTCGGATGAAAGTTGCGGTCGAGGTGTCGAAGCCTCGTACCTGGTAAAAGCCGTCGATCACCTCATAGAGGCCGTGTTGGGCGTTGAAGCCGGCCTGGCGCCAAAGCGACGGGTTGACGGTGTCGGGGCATGGCCCTTGGACGAAGTCCGACTTCGAGAGGTCCCAGGAGATTGGCAGCCACGGGTTCGGGTGGATCTTCTCGATGACCGGCTCGGTCCTGGTGGCGATGAAGCCCCGGGCCACATCGGCTGCGTCGGTGCCGTCGTCGGGCGGCAAGGAGGCGCCGAAGGCCTCGAGGTCGGCTCGCACGAAGGACGTAGCGGGCTTCTTGGCCCGTAGGTCATCGGTCATGGGGCCTCCTCGGAGATCGGGGCCGTCGGAGTCGGTCAGGGGCTGGAGAAGACGGGACCGGTGTGGCCCAGCATGGGCACCGGCCCGGGGCCGTCCTGGTAGCGGTTTAACTCGAAGCGGCCGACGACGAAGTGATGGACCTCGTCGGGGCCGTCGGCTAGCCGGAGGGTGCGTTGCTGGGTGTACATCCGAGACAGAGGGGTCCACTGGGAGACCCCAGTGGCTCCATGCACCTGGATGGCCTCGTCGATGATCCGGCAGACCCGCTCGGGCACCATGGCCTTCACGGCGCTGATCCACACCCGGGCCTCAGCGTTACCCATGGTGTCCATGGCCCTAGCGGCTCGCAGGACCATCAGCCTCATGGCCTCGATCTCGATTCGGGCCCGGGAGACCACCTCCATGTTCTTGCCCAGGTGGGCGATGGTCTTCCCGAAGGCCTCGCGGTGCAGGCCCCGCCGGCACATGAGCTCGATGGCCCGCTCGGCGGCCCCGATTGAGCGCATGCAGTGGTGTATGCGTCCCGGCCCGAGTCGCATCTGGGAGATTTCGAAGCCCCGGCCCTCGCCGAGCAGGATGTTCGACGCCGGGACCCGGGCGTCGTCGAAGGTGATGTGCATGTGACCGTGGGGAGCGTCGTCGTCGCCGAACACATGCATCGGGTGGTCGATGGTGACCCCCGGGTTGTCGATAGGGACGAGGATCTGCGACTGCCGGCGGTGTGGGGGACCGTCGGGGCTGGTCTGCACCATGGTGATCATTACCTTGCACCGGGGGTCGCCGGCACCCGAGATGTAGTACTTGGTCCCGTTAATCACCCACTCCTCGCCGTCCAGGACGGCCCGGCAGGCAATGTTCTTGGCGTCCGAGGAAGCCAAGTCGGGTTCGGTCATGGCGTAGGCCGACCGGATCTCGCCGTTCAGGAGGGGCTCTAGCCACCGCTCCTTCTGCTCCGGGGTGCCGACCCGCTCCAAGACCTCCATGTTCCCGGTGTCGGGGGCTGAGCAGTTGAGGCTTTCCGAAGCCAGGGGGTTCTTCCCCAGTTCAGCAGCGATGTAGGCATAGTCCAGGTTGGACAGGCCCTCGCCGGTCTCGGCGTCGGGAAGGAAGAAATTCCACAGGCCGGCCCGTCGGGCCTCGGCCTTGAGCTCCGCCAGGATGTCCAGCTGCCCCGGGTGGTATCCCCAGTGGTCGGTGCGCTCGGCCCCGAGCCGGTGGAACTCGAGAGTGACCGGCTCCACCTCGTCGGCAATAAACGAGCGAACCTGGTCGTAGAGGGGCCGGGCCCCATCGGACATGGTCAGGTCCAGCGATGGGTCGCTCGGGTCGTCGATGTGCAGGCCGGGGCCAGTGGCCATGAGTTGGATCCTCCGAGGATTGGTCGGGGGCGAACCTAGGCGGTCTGGTAGATGGTCTCCCCAGCGGGCATGATGCGCGCCATGGGAGTAGCTGACGAGGTATTGGGGCTGTTCGCCACCCAGGGTTCCAATAGCTACACCGAGCAGGTGACCATGGAGGAGCACGCCTGTCAGGCAGCGACGCTGGCCCGGGCTGAAGGGGCATCCGACGCCCGGGTGCTGGCCGCCTTGCTCCACGACATCGGCCACTTCCTGGATGAGCCCGACTCCGAGTTCGGGGTAACCGACCACGGTACGTCGGGTGGGGTGTGGCTGGCCGAGCGGTTCGTGGAGGAGGTCAGCGAACCTGTTCGGCTCCACGTGGCCGCCAAGCGGTACCGGTGCTTCGTCGACCCCGGCTACCAGTCTCGGCTCAGCTCGGCTTCGGTGGGAACGCTTCGCCTCCAGGGAGGCCCGATGTCGACCGACGAAGCGGAGGCCTTCGAGGCCGAGCCGCACGCCGACGGGGCCCTGGCCGTCCGGTCTTGGGACGATGGGGGAAAAGTTGACGGTCTAGACGTTCCCCCGTTGGCCGCGTGGCAGACGCTGCTGGAGGACCCGAGGTTCCACCGGTGAGCGGCCTTTCAGTCACCTCGGTGTTGCCCGACGAGGTGACGGTGGAGTTGTCCGGGGGTCCGGCCCGGTTTCACGCCATCTGGCTGCGGGACAACGCGCGGGACGATGCCTCGCGTCACACCGGCAACGACCAGCGCCTATTCGACGTGACCGAATTGCCCGACCACGTGGTGGTCCGGGCCGCTGAGGTGGTGGACGGCCAGCTGCGGGTGGAGTTCGAACCGGATGGGGCGATCAGCACCTATGGCGCGGAGTGGCTGGAGGCCCACCGCTATGACGGACCGATCGATATCTCGCCGTCGGTGGCTGTTCCCTGGTCGGCCGATGGGTTCGTCGTGCACCGCCTGTCGTGGAGGGACCGCGGAGACATGACGGTCCGTGTCGAGGCCGACGGAGCCTTGATGCGCGACGGCCTGGTCGTGGTGCACGGCCTGGCCACCGGCCAAGACCCTGGAGTCGGCATCAGGGACGTGGCCGGCCTGTGGGGTCCGATCCGGCCGACCAACTACGGCGAGGTCTTCCACGTGCGGGCCCAGGCCGACCCGGTGAACCTGGCTTTCACGCCACGTGCCCTAAACGTGCATACCGACAACCCGTACCGCCGTCCGGTTCCCGGCTACCAGCTGCTGCACTGCCTGGTAGCCAGCGGGAGCGGTGGGGTGACCGTCCTGGTCGACGGATTCCGGGCCGCCGAGGTGCTGCGTCACGAGGATCCAGAGGCGTTCGCCGTGTTGGCTGGCCGACGAGTGCCCTTCCGGTGGGCGGGGGATGGATTCGATTTGCGGAATCGGTCGGCGCTAGTCGAGGTGGACGATCGGGGCGAGGTACGAGCCGTGCGGTACAACAACCGGTCAGCGGCTCCCTTCGACCTGCCTTACGACGAAATGGCCGGGTTCTACGAGACCTACCGCACCTTCGCCCGGATACTGCACCGACCAGAACTCGAGTTGCGGTTCACCCTGACCCCCGGCGAGTGCTTGGTGTTTGACAACGAACGCATCCTGCACGGCCGGGACGGCGAGGCCGATCCGGACCGGTATCTCCAGGGCTGCTACCTGGACCGAGACTGGGTCCACGGGAGGGTTACCCCACTCCCCGACTGACCAATCATCTTCTAATAACCTGTGTAACACGGAAACTGTGATACACATAAACACGTGGCAAACCTGACCCTGGCCATCGACGACGACCTTCTCCACCGGGCCCGGGTGCGGGCCGCCGAACAGGGCACCTCAGTCAACGCGGTGGTCCGAGATCTGTTGGTCGCATATTCGGCCGCCGACCGGGTGGAAGCGGCGCGCCGCCGCCTGGTGGCCCTCTCCGTCTCATCGGCCGCCGGGTCCGGGGGGCGACCGATTGTTCCCAACGGCCCGTGAGCCGTACTTTCGTCGACGCTTCGGTCCTCGTCCGGCTGTTTGACGACGACGCCCCCGAGCGCCAGGCAGCGGCCCGGGCGTTAGTGGGCGCTACCGACGGGTCGGCCCTGGTCGTGTCGGGTCCCGGCCTGGCCGAGTTCCACCACGTGGTGACGGCCCTCCTAGCCCGACCACTTCAATCGATAGTGGCCGGCCGGGCCTTGGCTGAGCTGGCTGAGTTGACCGTGGTGCCGGCGGACGCCTCGCTGGTTCTGGCCGCTGCCGACACTGCGTCCGAACACGACCTAACCGTTCGGGACGCTCTGGCTGTCGAGGCGGCGGTGGTCGGTGGCTGTGACCGCATGGTCACCGAATCTCTCCCCGTGGGCACTGTGGTCCGGGGCGTTCGAATCGAGGATCCAGCGGTGGGAAACAATTCGTGATTTGGGGTATGGCCGATGACGTTGGGAGGTTCGTATGAAGAAGATCAACGGGTTGGTTTGTCACGACGTGGATGCACACGGCATCCGTATCCATGTAGCCGAGATCGGAGAGGGCCCGCTGGTGCTGTTCGTGCACGGGTTCCCCGAGTCCTGGTACTCGTGGCGGAACCAGCTTCCAGCCGTGGCCGCAGCTGGTTACCGAGCAGTGGCCATTGACGTCCGTGGTTATGGGTCCTCAGAGGCCCCGGAGGCGATCGATGCGTACCGGCTGGTCGATCTGGCCGGTGACTGCGTCGGAGTAATCGAAGCCCTTGGAGAGTCGGAAGCGGTCATCGTTGGTCACGACTGGGGTTCGCCCATCGCCAGCACGGCTGCACTCCTACGCCCCGACATGTTTCGGGCGATGGCCCTGCTCAGCGTGCCGTACACCCCTCGGAACGAAGTGCGACCGAGCGACTTCTTCCAATCCCTCGGAGGGAAGGATGTCTTCTACATCGACCACTTTCAGGAGCCGGGCGTGGCCGAGGCTGAGATCGCCGCCGATCCGGTCGCCTGGTTGGGCGCCTTCTACCTCAACGCCTCGGGCGGAGCTCCGGAGTCGGCACCCGGTGAACCACCCCGGTTCTTCACCAAACCCGGAGGTCGGCTTGTGGATCGTTTGGCGCCGTGGACCGGGCCATTGGCCTGGCTCTCCGCCGAAGACCTAGCGTTCTACGCCAGCGAGTTCGCCCGTGCTGGGTTCTCGGGAGGCCTGAACCGGTACAGGTGCATGGACCGTGACTGGCTTGACCTCCGGGCTTGGCACGGAGCGAAGATTCGACAGCCCTCATTGTTCATCGGCGGGGAGAAGGATGGGCCGACAGCTTTTGGCGCTGGCAGCATCGCACGGTTCCCGGAGACCCTTCCGGGCCTGCACGCCTCAGTAATCCTCCCGGGTGTCGGCCACTGGATTCAACAGGAGGACGCTGAGGGGACTAACGCTGTTGTCCTGGGGTTCCTTAACGAACTGAGCTGAGCCGACACGTAGGGAGAAGCGGGCTGGAGACGTCGCCTAGGGTTTCTTCATGGGAAGGGGCGATCACGGCCGGTTGACCCGCTCGCTGGGCCTCCGCCACGTCTTCGCCCTCTCCACGGGGGCCATGCTCTCCTCCGGCCTGTTCCTGCTTCCCGGCCTGGCAGCCTCCAAGGCGGGACCGGCCGCGGTGGTGGCCTACCTGCTGGCCGGGGTCCTGGCTGTGCCAGCCATGCTTAGCGTGTCGGAGCTCGCTACGGCCTTGCCCAAGGCGGGAGGTGCCTACTACTTCCTGGAGCGGGCGCTAGGGCCGGCGGTGGGCACGGTGGCCGGCTTTGGTACCTGGCTCTCTCTGGTCCTCAAGGACGCCTTCGCCATGGTTGGGATGAGCGCCTACCTGGTGCTGATTCTGGACGTGGACGCCACGAAACTGGCGCTGGCGCTGATCGCCCTGTTCACGCTGGTGAACGTGATCGGATCCAAGGCCAGTGCCTCGGTGCAGTTGGCCCTCGTGGTGGTGGTTCTGGCCATTATGGGCTGGTTCATCGTGGACGGGCTATTTGAGACAGCGTCGGCTGGGTTCGACGGGTCGAACCTGGATCCCTTCTTCGCCTCCGGGGCCAGTAGTTTGGTGGCGGTTGTCGGCCTGGTCTTCGTCTCCTACGGGGGCCTGACCAAGGTGGCCAGCGCCGCCGAGGAGGTCGACGATCCGTCTCACCGCATCCCGCTGGGTATGGCCCTGTCCCTGGCTGTGGCCACCACCCTGTACACCCTGGGCGTACTGGTCACGGTGGCTGTTGTGCCGGCCGATGTGCTTCACGGCGACCTAGCGCCTATCCACACGGCGGCCGAGACGGTGCTGCCAAAGATCGGGGTGTGGCTGGTCGTGGTGGCCGCCCTGGCTGCCTTCGCCTCGGCGGTCAACGCCGGGATCTTGGCTGCCGCCCGCTACCCGATGGCCATGGCCCGCGACGGCCTGCTTCCGGCCTGGATGGGCGGCCTTAGCCGCTTCGGTACCCCGGCGGTCGGCGTGGTCCTGACCGGTGCCGCCATTGCCGGGGTGGTGGTGGCCTTTGACGCCGAGGCCATCGCTAAGTTGGCCAGTGCCTTCGTGCTGCTGACTCTTGGTTTGGTGAACCTGGCTGTCCTGGTCCTGCGGGCCTCAGAGATCCAGTCCTACGCCCCCGCCTTCCGGTCTCCGCTGTATCCATGGACACAGTTGATCGGCATCGCCGTGTCGGCCTTCCTAATTTCTCAGCTGGGCATTGCCGCACTGGTGTTCATAGGGGTGGTGGCCGCCGTGGGTTGGGCTTGGCACCACCTGTACGCCACGCCCCGTACCGACCGGGCGGGCGCCATCCTGCACGTCTTCCGTCGGTGGGGGCGGGACGCCGACGACCTCCTGGACCGGGAGATCAGCGCGGCCATGGCCGGACACGGCCTCCGCAGCAACGACGACTACGCGGGCCTCATCGCCAGGGCCGTGGTGCTCTCCATCCCAGCCGGCACCGACATCGCTGAGGCGGCCGGTCGGGCGTCCAGCGTGCTGTCGGACCGCATTGGGGTGCCTACCGAACGCGTCACCGAGCGGTTCCTTGACACCGGCTCGCTGTGGATCCAGCCGTCGGACGACCACCCCACGGCTACCCCGGTGGCCCTATTCGACGCCATTGACACCGACCAGTTGGTCATCGTCCGGGCGGCCTCCGGCATCCGGATCCCAGCGGCTTGGGGCGGGTCCGGAGAGCTGGTCAACGCCCTGTTCTTTCTGGCCGGGACGTCGTCGGATCCCGGTCGGTCGCTGCGACTTGCCGGTGAACTGGCCGGCTTCCTCCACACCGGAGCCCGGGCCTGCGGCCAGGCGTCCACCGAGGCCGAGGTCAAGTCTTCACTGCTTCCCGACCGGGCCGTCCGCCAGTACGCCCTGCTACCCGAAGGTCTGGACTCCGGCCTGATCGGCCGACGAGTGGGGGGGTTGCACCTGCCCGAGGGCGCCGAGGTGGCGGCAGTGACCCGTTTCGGGGTGCCACTGGACGTCGACGACACCCTGGTCCTGGAGGCCGACGACCAGATCACGATCGTGGGCCCGGAGGGCGCAATGCCGGCCCCGGGTGACCCGGCCCCCCTGGGCTGAGGTCGACCGGTCAGGTCAGGAGCAGACGGCGTACCTCTGCGGCTCCAGCCACCCGATTGGCGTCGGTAGCCGCGATAGGCGCCAGATTGATGTCCCGGGCTCCGGCTTCCAGGTAGGGACGGAGCCGGTCGGCTATGTCGGCCGGGGTCCCGACCGGTGAGTACCGCTCGAAGGCTGAGTAGGGCATGCCGTAAAACTTTTCCATGGCTGGGGCCAGTACGGATGTCCCCTCGTCCGGTGTGTCACCCAGGCCGACCCAGATCTGGTAGCCGTGTCGCCAGGACACGTCGGTCCGCCCGGCGTCGGCGGCTACCTGCTTGGTACGGGCCACGCCCTCGGCGAACCGGGCTGGCGAGCACCAGGTAGCCAGCCAACCGTCGCCCCGTCGCCCCGCCCGGTTGATCGCCGCATTCGACCGGCCGCCCACGGTGACCGGGACAGGCGGCGATGGCGCCGGGTGGATGCATACGTCGGGGGCGTCGTAGAAATCACCGCGGTGGTCTACCGTTCCACCGGCCAGCAGTGGTCGCAGCACGTCCAGCGCTTCGTCGGTCCGACGACCTCGGGTGGCCGGGTCCACGCCCACCACCTCCATCTCGTGGCGGTCCTCCCCGCCCACCCCGACGCCGAACGTGAGACGCCCCGGGGCGTGGAGGGCAAGCGTCGAGATCTGGCGGGCCACGGCCACCGGGTGGCGCAGGGCCAGGAGGTAGACGCCCAGGTACACCCCGATCGTGGGGTGCAGGCCGGCTAGCCACGACACGGTGGTCAGGCCATCCATGCCCCGGCCACCGAAGAAGGCAATGTGATCGGCGGTCAGCAGGTGGTCGAGGCCACCGTCGGCCACCGCCCCGACGTAGTCCGCTGCCTCGTCCCGGGAGGCGAACCCGCCTGGAGGGAGCGACACGCCGACCCGGATCCCCGGGTCGGGGGCCGGGCTCACGGCGTTCGCTTCTCCCCGAACCGGTCCCACGAAGTGATCTTCTCGGCGCCGCGGTGTCGTGGAGCCACACCCCACTTCCCGGTCGGGTGGCCGAGGGGTAGCAGAGCCAGCACCTCGTAGCGTTCCGGGATCCCCAGAAGGTCCCGCACCTCGCCTTCGTAGATGCGATGCAGGGTCGTCATGGCCGTCCCCAGGCCGAGCGAACGGGCGGCCAGCATGAAGTTCTGGATGGCTGGGTATACCGAGGCGTGGGTGGGTCCGACCGGCATGGGGCCCTCGTCGTCGTGGACCGTCATGTCGATGGACGGCATGAGCAGCAGCACGAGGACCGGCACGTGCTCCAGGTTCTGGGCCAGGTGGACGGTGGCCCGGTTATTGCGCTCCCAGCCCTCGCGAACGGCGTCGTTGGGAAACTCGGTCGGGGCGATGACCGGCTCGTAGCGGGCCCAGCCCCGCCGGTAGATCTCGGCTAGGCCAAGTCGCAGGTCAGGGTCCCTGACAACCATGAACTGATAGGGCTGGATATTGCCTCCGCTGGGAGCCTGGACGGCGGCCCGCAGGCACGTCCAGACGTCGTCGTCGCTGACCGGTTCATCGGTATACCGGCGCATGGCCCGGTTGGTCATCAGGCCATCGAGCAGTCCGATCTCGTTGCCGCGGGTGCCGCCCGTCCTGTAGCTCATGCCTTTCCTCCTCAGAGATCCGTCTACTTGCCGGTGAAACGGGGTTCGCGCTTCTCGGTCAGGGCGGCCAGGGCCTCGGTGAAGTCCTCAGACGCAAAGGTCACGGTCTCCAGGGCCGTGGACAGGTCGAAGGCTGTCCCGCAGGTCTGCTTGATCCAAGCGTTCACCGCCTGTTTGGTGAACTGGACGGCCTGCGGAGCCCCGGCGGCTAGGCGCCGGGCCCAGGCCAGGCCAGCGGCTACGCACGCCTCAGGGTTGGGGGCCGTCTCCACGATGAGGCCCATCGACACGGCGTCGGTGGCCGTCACCGGATCTCCAGTCAGGAGGTACCGCTTGGCCAGTTGCGGGCCGACGGCCAGCGGCCAGGCCACGGTGCCGCCGTCGCCGGCCACGATCCCGACCTTCACGTGGGGGTCGCCAAGCCTGGCCGTTTCGGACATGACGGTTAGGTCGGCCAGCAGGGCGATGCTGGCCCCGAGCCCCATGGCGTGACCAGTGACTGCGCACACGATGGGTAGGTGGACGTCCAGCATGTTCCAAACGATGGACTTGCCGTCCAGGCGCACCTCGGCGGCGTAGCCGGGCTCGGAGAAGCGGGGGAACCAGGCGAAGTCGCCGCCGGCCGTGAAAGCCCGTTCGGTACCGGCCAGCAGCACGGCCCGGGCTTGGCGCTCGTCGCGCAGGCGCTGGAACAGATGGGTCAGCTCGTGGTGCATCTGGGCGTCAACCTTGTTGAGGTCGTCGTCCGGCTTGTCCACCGTCACCACGAGAACGTCGCCGTCCCGGTCGAACCGCAGGTACTCGAACTCGGCCATGTCGTCCTCTCCGTGGCTCACGGCCGGGGTTCCCGGGGAAGCCCGAGCAGCCGCTCGCCGATGATGTTGCGCTGCACCTCGCTGGTGCCGCCTCCGATTGTCAGGGCCCGGGAGAAGTAGTGCCCCCAGGCCCAGGGGTCCTCGTGTTCCTCGTAGGGGTAGTTCCCGTCCAGCATGGTCGACGGGCCCTCGAGGTCCTTCACCAGCGCCATGGCCTTCTGGCCGTGTTTGTCGCCGATGGCCTTGCGGACCGAGGAGAGGGGGCCGGGGTCTCCACCCGTGACCTGGGCGCTCATGATCCGACGGTTCAGGAGTCGCAGGATCACCATCTCGGTGTAGAGGTCGGCAATGCGTTGGCGCAGGACCGGATCGGAGCAGGCGAAGGACCGGAGCCTGTCGAGCACCGCCGGGTCGGCAGGGCCCCGTCCCCAGAGCACCCCGCCCTCCGACAGGGAGACTCGTTCGTTGGCCAAGGTGACCTTGGCCAGCTTCCAGCCCTCGTTTTCTGCGCCGACCATGTTCCCGGCCGGGATGCGGACTTCGGTCAGGAACGTCTCGTTGAAGTGGCGTCCGCCGGTCATCTCGATGATGGGGCGTACCTCGATGCCTGGTGTGGACATGTCGAGCAGGAAATAGGAGATGCACTTCTGGGGCGGGCCCTCGTCGGCAGTCCGGGCCAGGAGGATCCCCCAGTCGGTGACATCAGCCCGGGTGGACCAGATCTTGGAGCCGTTGACCACGTACACGTCGCCGTCGCGTACGGCCCGGGTGCGCAGAGAAGCGAGGTCCGAACCAGCCTCGGGCTCGCTGAACAACTGGCACCAGCCCTCAGTGTCATCGAGCATGGGAGGCAGGAAGCGGGCCTTTTGCTCCTCGGTGCCGCCAGCCAGGATCGTCGGTCCGGCCCAGCCCACGCCGATGGAGGCACCGGGCAGCCGCAGGCCGGCAGCTCGGAATTCGTCGTCGATAATCAGCTGGGTTGCCGGATCGGCGTCCCGGCCCCACGGGCGGGGCCAGTGGGGGGCGACGAAGCCACCGTCGGCCAAGTCTTTCCGGGTGGGCTCGGGATGGTCAGCCAGCCAGGCCCGGACCTCGACCCGTCGGGGGTCATCGTCCGGGGGGAGGGAAAAGTCCATGGTCAGGCAGTCTCCCGCACTGATTAGAGAAGCGCGGTGTCGGTGTCCAGGCCGAGCCGGAGCCGGCCGGTGAGCTCACGGATGCGGGGAGCCACCATGGCGTGGGTGGCGGCCACCTGGCCGTCGCGGACCATGCGCTGAAGGGGTTCACGGAGATAGACGGCGCTGCCGCCCGCCTCTCGTTGTAGGTGCCCCAGGGCGTCGGCGCACCGCTGGGCGGCGTCGCAGGCGGCCAGTCGCAGGCTGCGGCGGTGTTCGACGGTGAGGGGGTCGCCAGCCCGGGCGGTCTCCCAGGCCTCGCCCAGTACGTCGTGGAGGAAGGCTAAGGAGGAACGGGCAGTGGCCTCGGTGCTGGACAGCACGGTCTGGCCGGAGGCCCGCTCGGAGAGTGTGCGACCAGAACCCTCGGGCTTCTTGTCCACGGCGATCTCCGCGAACCGGTCCACGGCCCCGTTCAGTAGACCGATAGCCACCGCGGCGACCCCGGCGGCCAGCATTCCGTAGAAGGGGAATCGCCACTGCGGGCCGTCCAGGCGGGGCACGGCGGTGGGGAGCTGGAGCCATCGACCCTCAGGGACGAAGGCGTCGTCGACCCGGTAGTCGGTCGACCCGCTGCCTGCGAGCCCGGTGACGTGCCAGGTGTCGAGGTGTTCCACGTCGTCCGGGTCGAAGAAGACGAAAGGCGCGAACAGGCCGTCGTCTCGCCTGGTGGGCGTCCCGTCGGAGTCGACGATCCGGGCTCCGCCGCCGATCCAGGTGCAGTGGTGCGTTCCGGATCCCCAAGCCCATGTTCCGGTCACCCGGAGCCCACCTTCGACGGCGACCGCCCGCCCGACCGGAGCGGCGTAGCCGCCGACGCACGAGTCGGCCGGGCCAAATATCAGGGTGGCTACGTCAAGGGGTAGGAAGCCAGCCTGGAGCGAAGTGGTGCCGGCGATCATCACACACCACCCGGCCGCCCCGTCGTGGCGGGATACCTCGGCGATGACATCGATAGCCGTTGCCACGTCCAGTTCTGGCCCGCCCAAGTCGGTGGGGGTCAGCAGCCGGAACAGCTCGGCATCAGCGAGGTCGGCCACGACGTCGGCGGGCAGTGTGCGGTTGGCTTCGATGCGTTCAGAACGGTCGGCGAGCGACGGTCCGAGGGCACGAGCCCGTTGGAGGAGGTCGGACATGGAAAAAAACTAGAAGATACTTCTAGAAATAGCAAATAAAACTAGAAATAGCATAGAGTCACGAGTATGTCGACCATCAAGGAGGCCTCGCCGATCGGCCGGTCGGAGCGCACACGGCAGGTCCTGGTCGCGGCCACCGTGCGGCGTCTACGGGCCGACGGAGCTTTCACCGCCGAACAGGTGGCGTCCGACGCCGGGGTCAGCGTGGCCACTATCTACAACCGCTTCCCTGACGGCCGGGACGGTCTGCTGGTCGCCGCCTTCGACCGGGTGCTGGACCGGGTGGTCGCTGCCAGTACCAGACCCCTGACCGCCGACCACCTCCTAGACCACGGGCTGGACTCCACGCTGCGATCCCTAGTCGACGGCCTGGTCACCGTGTTCGCCGAGGAGGCGCTGGTCATGCGGGCGGCATTGGCCCGCCTGCCGGAGAACCGCCTGCTCCGCGAGGCCTATCGCCGACACGAGGCCGAGGCCCGGGATGCCAGCCGGCAGTTCATTGAGCGGGGACAGGCCGCCGGTCGGATCACCGACGGTGACCTCGACGAACTGGTGGACGTGGTCCTTGTCGTCGGCCAAGGCGTCAACAACCCGGTACTGCTCGGCTCGGCACGACGTGAACAACTAATTGACCACCTGACAGAAGCCCTGGTAGCCGTCCTTGCACCTGAGAGGCTGACTCAGTGACCGAACCGGTTGACGAGGGTCTCGTCATCTACTGGCGCCCCCTCTGCGGATTCTGCCAGCGGCTGCTCGAGGCCCTGGAGGTGGCCGGAATCCAGGCCACCCTCCGCAACATCTGGGATGACCCGGAGGCGGCCACCTTTGTGCGATCCGTCAACGACGGTGCCGAGACGGTGCCGACCGTGGTGGTGGACGGCATCGTCTACACCAACCCGCCACCCGACCAGCTGGTGGCCCATTTGCAACAGGCCTAGCCCGGTTTCGCTGGCGGACCGGCCCTCGTTGCGCGACCATCGGTGGTCTGGACGGGACCGGGGAACCTCCTCGACGATGAGGTGGCAGCCCGACCGGAGAACCAAGGGGGATTGGTGATGGAGGTCTCCGTAACGGTCAACGGAACGACGCGTTCCGCTGACGTCGAGCCGCGGACCCTGCTGGCGCACTTCCTGCGCGACGAGCTGGGCCTGACCGGTACCAACATCGGCTGCGACACCAGCTCGTGCGGGGCCTGCACCGTGCTGGTGGACGGCCGATCGGCCAAATCATGCACCCTGCTGACCGCCCAGGTGGACGGCGCGGAGGTCACCACCATCGAGGGCCTGGCCGGAGCTGACGGCCTGCACCCCATGCAGCAGGCCTTCCACGAGTGCCATGCGCTGCAGTGCGGCTACTGCACCCCTGGGATGGTCATGGCCGCCGTCTCGCTGGTCGACGAGTACGAGAACCTCGACGCGGCCGGAGTCCGGGTCGGCCTGGAGGGCAACCTCTGCCGCTGCACCGGCTACCAGAACATCGTCAAGGCCGTCCTGGCCGCCAGCGAGTGAGGGGGCCGAGATGACTGACACCATGAACCCATTCGCCGGCGGCATCGTTGGTACGCCCCGACTCCGCAAGGAGGACCCGGCCCTGCTGACCGGGGAGTCGAAGTTCATAGACGACCTGAACCTCCCGGGTGCACTGTGGATCTCGTGCGTCCGCAGCCCGTACGCCCATGCCCGCATCGGTGCCATAGACGCCTCGGCTGCACTGGCCACCGACGGCGTGGTCGCGGTTTACACCGGTGCCGACCTGGAGGGCGACTGGGCCGGACCTCTGCCCTGTGCCTGGCCAGTCACTGACGAAATGAAGAACCCGGCTCACCTGCCGGTGGCCGTGGGCAAGGCCAACTTCGCAGGCGATGCAGTCGCCGTCGTGGTGGCCACCTCGCGCTACGCGGCCGCCGACGGTGCCGAGGGCGTGGTCGTCGACTACGAGCCGCTCGAGGCTGTGGTCGACCTCGATGACGCGGCCAGCGACAGGGTGGTCATCCACGACGACTGTGGAACCAACGTCTCCTACGACTGGCCGCTGGTACCGGACCCTGACGCCGTCGCCGCAGCCTTCGAGAACGCCGCACACCATGTGACCGAGACCTACGTGCACCAGCGGCTCATACCGGCGCCCATGGAACCGCGCGGTGTCGCAGCCGTACCTGCTCCGCACAACGGCGACATGACCCTCTACTCGTCTACCCAGATCCCCCACGTCCTGAAGGTCATGGGGGCCCTCACCCTGGGCATGCCGGAACAGAAGTTACGGGTCATCGCACCCAGCGTGGGCGGCGGCTTCGGCTGCAAGCTAAACGTGTACGCCGAGGAGCTCATCTGCATGGCCTTGGCCAACCGCCACGGCGGCACCGTCCGCTGGACCGAAACTCGGACCGAGGCCGCCACGTCCACGATCCAAGGCCGGGCCCAGAAGCAGACCATCGAGTTGGCCGCCGACGCCGATGGGAAGTTGACCGCCGTGCGGGCCACCCTCCTGGCCGACATGGGGGCCTACCTGCAGCTGGTGGCCCCCGGAGTACCGCTGCTAGGGGCGTTCCTCTACCACGGCCTCTATGACGTGCCGGCCTACGCCTTCACCTGTCGGGGTGTGTTCACCAACCTTGCGCCTACCGATGCCTATCGGGGTGCGGGCCGACCGGAGGCCACCTACGCCATCGAACGGGCCATGGATGCCCTGGCGGTGGCTGTCGGGGTGGAGCCGGACGAGATCCGGTCCCGGAACTACATCCCGACAGAGAAGTTCCCCTACGACTCGCCGGCCGGGCTGGTGTTCGACTCGGGCAACTACCAGCCCACCCTGGACCGGGCCAAGGAACTGGTGGACTGGGACGGCCGACGGGCCGAACAGGCCGAGCGGCGGGCCGCCGGGTCGACCGTTCAGCTGGGCCTGGGTATCTCGTCGTACGTCGAGATGTGCGGCCTGGCACCCAGCCGGACCCTGGCCGCTCTTAACTACGGTGCCGGGGGCTGGGAGTCGGCCACCGTTCGGATTCTGCCCACCTGCAAGGTCCAGGTGGTTACCGGCTCAACTCCCCACGGCCAGGGTCACGAGACCAGCTGGTCGATGATCGTGGCCGACCAGCTGGGCGTAGATCCCGACGATGTCGAGGTCCTCCACTCCGATACGGCAATTAGCCCAATGGGTATGGACACCTACGGGTCCCGGTCGCTGTCGGTAGGGGGTACGGCACTTTGGATGGCCACCGAGAAGGTCATCGACAAGGCGCGTACCATTGCTGCCCACATGTTGGAGGCCAGCACCGAGGACCTGGAGTTCTCGGGTGGAACCTTCTCGGTGAAGGGCAGCCCGGACAAGGAGGTTCCCCTGGCCGGGGTGGCCTTCGGGGCCTTTACCGCCCACGACCTGCCCGACGGCGTGGAGCCCAACTTGGAAGCCCAGGTCACCTGGGACCCGGGGAACTTCGTATTCCCGTTCGGCACTCACATCGCGGTGGTGGAGGTCGACGAGGAGACAGGTGCCGTCGAGTTGGTGGACTACGCGGCGGTTGACGATTGCGGCAACCAGATCAACCCGATGATCGTGGAGGGCCAGCTGCACGGCGGCATTGTCCAGGGCATCGCCCAGGCACTGTGGGAGGACGCCGTCTACGACGACGACGGTCAGTTGAGGTCGGCCAGTCTGGCCGACTACCTGGTTCCCTCGGCTGCTGAGTGCATCGACATGAAGTTGGACCACACGGTCACTCCGTCAGGCACCAACCCCATGGGGGTAAAGGGCATCGGAGAGGCGGGCACCATCGCCTCCACTCCGGCTGTCATGAACGCCGTGGTCGATGCCCTGCGGCCCCATGGCATCACCGACGTGCGGATGCCAGCCTCGCCCATGACGGTTCGACGAGCCATCGAAGCAGCAGGAGGCTCGTCATGATCCCGGCGGCGATGGACTACGTGCGGGCCGACTCGGCTGAGGCGGCCGTGGCGGCGCTCGTCGAACACGGCGAGGAGGCCAAGCTGCTGGCCGGCGGCCAGTCACTGATCCCGCTCATGAGGCTCCGGTTGGCCACACCGGCTGTTCTGGTGGATGTTGGCCGGGCATCCGATCTGGTTGGTATCGCGGTGGACAGCGACACGGTGTCCATCGGGGCGCTGACCACCCACTCCGCCCTGGAGCACTCGACGGACTTGGCTACAGCCTGTCCGCTGCTGGCCCACGTGGCCTCGGTGGTCGGCGATCCGGCAGTCCGACACCGGGGCACCCTGGGTGGCTCGCTGGCCCACGCCGATCCGGCGTCCGACCTGCCGGCGGCCGTCTTGGCTCTAGGCGGGACGCTGGTCGTCACGGGCCCCGGCGGAACTCGGGAAGTCGCGGCGACAGACTTCTTCACTGGCTTCCTGGAGTCGGCGTTAGCTACTGACGAGGTGCTGACAGAGGTTCGGGTGCCTGTGTCGACGGCTGGCTGGGCGTACCAGAAATTCAATCGGCGGGCCCAGGACTGGGCCATCGTCGGGGCCGTGGTCGCCGAAGGTGGGGCCGGCGTCGCCCTGGTGAACATGGGCTCCACGCCGCTGCGAGCTTCGGCGGTGGAGGCTGCTGTGGCCTCGGGAGCCTCGGCTGCCGAGGCGGCCGCCGGAGCGGCGGACGGCACGGATCCGCCGACCGACACGCAGGCCGACGCCGCGTACCGGGAGCATCTGGCCCGAGTGCTGACGGCCCGGGCGCTGGAGGCCGCTGGGGTCTAGGACGAGGCCCGGAGGTGGCAGACCGGGTTGACTAGCGCAGGAGCCGGTTCAACCAATCTACGCGCCTCGCCGGACGGCCGGTGCGGGCCTCGGCGCGATCGGCACTGCCGGTCATCCACAACCCGGCGTTGATGCCCAGCCAGCGGAGTGGCTCCGGTTCCCACTTCCGGGTCCGGTGGTCGACCCACGGGAGGTCGGTCCTCGGGCTGTCGGTGCCGGTAACCAGTTCGGCGATGGTGTGGCCGGCCAGTTTGGCCGTGGCCACCCCGTCGCCCACGTAGCCGCCACCCCACGCCAGTCCGGTGGACCGGTCGAAGCCGACCGACGGGGTCCAATCTCGGGGCAGACCCATCACTCCGCCCCACCGGTGGGTGATGGCCGCGTCGCCGAGCACGGGGAACATCTGTCGGAGGGTGTCCTCGACGGCGTCGTGGACAGGGTGGTGCACGCCGGTGGTGGACACCACCTTGGACCCGTACCGGTACGGCGCCCCCCGTCCGCCCATGGCGATCCGACCGTCGTCGGTGCGCTGGCCGTAGATGATGAGGTTGCGGCCGTCACCGAAGGTGGGTCGACCGGCGAGGCCGATCTCGTCCCACACGGTGTCCGGAAGAGGCTCGGTAGCGACCATCAGGGAGTAGACGGGGACGATGGTGCGCCGGTGTCCGGCAAGGTCACGTGTGTACCCCTCGGTGGCCCGGACCACCACGTCGGCCCGGACGGCGCCCCGGTCGGTAGTTACGAGGCCCGGTTTAATCGACCGCACAGCGGTCTCCTCGTGGATGATCCCGCCAAGTTGTTCGACGGCTTCGGCCAGGCCTCGGACCAGGCGGCACGGGTGGATAGCCGCCACGTGGGGATTGAACCATCCGCCGGCCACGTCGGTGGCGTTACAGATCGCCCGGGCCTCGTCGGCTCCGACCCATCGCACGTCGTCGTCGGTGAGGCCTACGGCATGGCGGGCTCGGACCCCGGCGGTGATCCGGTCAGCCTGAACCGGGCTGCGGGCCAGGTCGATCCAGCCGCCCGGGGCGTAGTGACAGTCGATGCCCTCGGCGTCGGCCACCCGGCCGATGTCGTCGACAGCGTCGTAAAGGCCCCGCATCTGGCGAACCGCATCCTCAGGGGTGGATCGGGCGGCCCAGTCCATGGGGCTGATGCTGTACTCGCCGAGGGCCCATCCACCGTTGCGTCCCGAGGCGCCATAGCCAGCTACCTTCCGCTCCAGGACCACCACGCGTATCGACGGATCTAAGCGGAGCAGGTGGTAGGCGGTCCAGAGGCCGGTGTAGCCCGCGCCGACGATGGCGACGTCGGCCTCTCGGTCGCCGGGTAGTGCCGGGCGGGGGGCGAACGAACCTGGGTAGGAGTCGTGCCAGAACGACACCAGGCGGTATCGGGGATCCTCTTGGCTGTCTGCTGTTTGGCCGTCCTGCATCGGATCCACGGTAAGAAACCTAGGCCCGGTTAACTGTCGAAGCCGATTCCGAACCTATCCAACATGGTCAGCCAGGGGCCACGGCGCCCGCCCCGCCGGTCGGATCGCTGTATGGCCCGGCGGGTGAGTTGGATGGCCGGCCAGCGCAGAGGTTCAGGAGGGAACGGGAACGGCGACATCCGTACCATCTCGAGACCGGTCCGCTCGGTTTCCTGGCCGTCGACCAGGTCCAGTGCAACCCGGGCGCCAAACCGGCTGGCCCCCACGCCGAGGCCGGTATAGCCGGCCGACCAGGCCACCCTCCCGCGATGCGAGGTTCCCCAGGCACAGGTAAACCGGCTGGTGGTGCCGATGGGACCGCTCCACCGGTGTGTGAAGGCCACCCCCTCGAGTTGGGGGAACGTCTCGAAGAAGTGGGTGGCAAGCAGCCGGGAGGTGCTCGGGCTGTGCTCGACGGTTGGGTCGACCCGGTTGCCGAAGTGGTAGAGGGCGTCCCAACCGCCCCACAGGATCCGGTCGTCAGGTGTGAGTCGGTAGTAGTGGAACTGGTTGCCCGCGTCCGAGAGGCCTTGGCGGTTGGACCAGCCGATGGTGGCCAGTCGGTTGCCAGTAAGAGGTTCGGTCACCAGGACGTGGTCGTACACCGGTACGACGAAGCGCCGGATGCGTCGAACCTGGGGCCGGAAGGCGTTGGTTGCCACGACGGCATTTCTGGCGCCTACCGATCCTCCGTCGGTCCGGATCCTGACGGTCGTGCTTTCGGCCCCTTGGACCGCTTCGATCGACCGCGCTGGCGTGTTTTCGAAAAATCTGACCCCTAGGGCTTTGGCGACCCGTAGTAGCCCCCAGGCCAGCCTTGCTGGATCCAACATCACCACGCCGTCGTGGTGCCAGAGCCCGCCCAGGTAGGTCGGCGAGTCGACTTCGGCTCGTGTGGCTGCCGCGTCCAGCAGGGTCACGTGCCGGCCGTGTGCTTCATGGACAACGGCGCTCTTTGCCAGGGACTCGGTCTGCCAGGGGGCGACAGCCACGTCTAGGGCACCAGTCGGTTCTGGTGAGCAGTCGATGCTGTGGCGGGCCACGACATCTAGCAGGCCGTTCAGGTTCTCGTTGCCGAGGCGGATGAGTGTGTCAATCTCGTCGGGCCAGTGGCCGATTCCGTTCTCGAGGCCATGGGTGAGTGAGGCATCACAGAAGCCGCCGTTGCGCCCTGACGCGCCGAATGCGACTGTGTCGGCCTCGAGCACCACGATCGAACGGCCGGGGTCGGCTTCAGCCGCCGTCACCGCCGTCCAGAGCCCGGTGAAGCCCCCACCTACAACTACGAGGTCAGCCTCGAGATCGGCGGACAGAGGCGGCGCCGGTTCGGGATGTTCCGGTTGGTCTAGCCAGAACACCACCGGTCGGGCTTCGGCCAGGGCCCGGTCGACGAGCGGATCCGTCATCATGGGGAGCCCTCCACGGCTCCGTCTATCGGGGGGTGCGCGGGGGTCACCCTGCTGGCCGTTTCTCCCACACGGAGATGTGAGCCAACTTTGACCACAGTCTCCTCAAGGGCTGTTCCGAGCCTCTTGCTCTGGAACTCCAGCCATCATGAGTCCTATTTGATTCCGACGGGCTTCCTCAACTGGCACGATTCCCACGATCCTGCCCTCGTACATCACTGCGATTCGATCAGCTAGACCCAGAACCTCATCGAGGTCCTCGGAAATCAGGAGCGTTGCTGTTCCTAGGTCTCGTTGTTCGATCAAAAGGTTGTGGATGTACTCGGTTGCACCGATGTCGACCCCACGGGTCGGTTGGCATGCCAGCAAGACCTTCGGCTTCGCAGAAAGTTCACGAGCCAGAATCACCTTCTGGATATTTCCGCCCGAGAGACTGGATGTCGGAGTTTCGACGCTTGGCGTCTTAACGCCAAAGTCTTCGACCAACTTCTCACAGTGCTTGTTGATCGCACCGAAGGCGAGCATGCCTCGTCGCGTGAACTTCTTGGATCCGTGTTCTACGAGTAACAGATTTTCTCCGACGGTGAACTCGGCTATTGCACCGTCCTTCATGCGTTCCTCGGAGATGTAGCCAAGGCCTTGGTCCCGTCGAGCACGGACGTCCCTGTCTGTGACGTCGATTCCGTCTAAGCGGACGACGCCACCGGCTTCAACACTGCGCAGGCCTGCTATCGCCTCCGCGAGTTCACGCTGTCCGTTGCCCGATACACCGGCGACTCCCAGAATCTCACCGGATCGCACCAGAAGATCGACTTGGCGCACGGAGATTTCTTCACGGTCACCTTGGACAGTCAGGCCCTGCACCTCCAGGCGAACTCCACCGGGTTCCCGCTTGGGTTTGTCGGGAGCCAGGTTCACGGATCTGCCGACCATCATCTGCGCCAACTCCTCCGTGCTGGTCTCAGCCGGAGTGATGGTTTGGACAACTCGACCGTTCCGAAGGACGGTGATCCTGTCGCTGAGGCTCATCACCTCGCGGAGTTTGTGCGAGATGAAGATCAGGCCGTGCCCGCTGTCCGCCATCCGACGAAGGATTACGAAGAGATCATCGACCTCCCCGGGGGTCAAGACCGCAGTTGGCTCGTCAAGGACCAGCAGTTCTACATCCCTATAGAGGGCCTTGACGATCTCAACCCGCTGACGCTCACCAACGGCCAATCGCCGTACCTCGACCGATGGATCGACAGCCAGGCCGTGCTGTCTGGAGATCTCGGCAACGCGTTCTGACACCAGATCTAGGTCGGTGAAGGGCCGACGGGTAGAGGCTGTCCCGAGGGCAACATTCTCTGCAACCGTCAAGGTGGGCACCAACATGAAGTGCTGATGGATCATGCCGATCCGTGCGGAGATTGCTTCCGCGGGAGCCGTGATCTCCATTGGGTCGTTGCGAAGTCGGATACTTCCCTCGTCGCTCTGGTATAGGCCGAACAGAATCTTGACCAGAGTGCTCTTCCCGGCACCGTTCTCTCCGAGCAGCGTGTGGACTTCCCCGTAGCGGACATCGAAATCAATGCTGTCGTTGGCTACGACCCCCGGAAACGCCTTCGTGATTCCGTTCATCTCCAGGAGTCTCTGCTCTGATCTCATGGTGCCGGTTTGCCTTTCAGAGCCTTCGATCAATGCCTTGAGAACGGCCGTGTGAGTGCGGCTGGCGCACTTACACGACGAGCCAGAACAACGAGGGCGAGGATGGTCAATACAGCAGGCGCCATGGCCGCCAGGTCCGAACCGTTGACGGGAATGATCCCGAGCGCCTTCCATTGAAGGACCGTGGCGTTGACCAACCCGTAGAGAAGAGCACCACACATCACGCCGATTGGGCGCCAGGCGCCGAAGTACACGAGGGCCACGGCGATGAAGCCCATTCCCTGGGTGAGGTTTGGTTGAAAGATGCCCAGTTGGAGCACCAGGGCCGCACCCGCGAGTCCAGCCATCGAATTGGCTATGAGTATTGCTACGAAACGGGTTCGCCTGACGGAAACACCGAGGCTGTCTGCCGCACTGGGGTTCTCACCGACCGACCGGATGTTTAGGCCGAACGTGGTCCTTCCCAGCAGGAACACGGTGGTGGGTATCAGCAGGAATGCCAGATAGGTCAAGAGGTTTCTTTGGAACAGAGCGGGTCCCAGGTGGGGTATGTCAGACAACACAGGAATGTCGACATCCGGCAGGCGCCGGACCGGCTTTGGCGTACCGACCTGACGTCGGAAGAGCAGGTCGCTGAGTCCCAAACCGAAGATGTAGATGCCGATGCCGCTAATGCCTTGTGTCGCGTTCAAGACCACGGTGATGAAGCCGTAGAGGAGCCCCATCACTAGCCCAACGGCCACGCCTACCAGAACTGCCAGCCACAGGTTTCCTGTCTTGAGCACGACCCAGTACGAGAAGAAGGCGCTTAGGAGCATCACGCCGTCCACCCCCAGGTTGAGGACTCCGCTTCGTTGGCCCACCGTTTCACCGAGCGAAGCGAGTAGATACGGCGTAGCCAAGCGGATCCCCGAGGCGGCAGTGGCTACGAGGACACTGAGGGTGAAGAAGTCAGACATTTCCACTCTCCTCGGATGGGTCAGGCATGTCTGATAGCCCACCTGGCTCCGACCGCGAGTGCCTGGGGCTCTCTGTCTCGGTGTCGTTGCGCCTGTTGAACAGCCCGGCTTCAGAGAGCGACCTCTGGATCCAACCGCGTACGGGGGTGCTGCTGATAACGAAGATCACGATGATTCCGTTGAGTGCGACGGCGAGGGCTGCTGGCACTTGGAGCACGCGCTGGAGTTGGGTGGCGCCGGTCAGGAGAGCACCGAACAACATGGCGGATGGAATGGTCCAGATTGGGTGCAGCCCTCCGAACAGTGCAGCCACTATCCCGTTGAAACCTGCACTTCCGGTGAAGCCGGCAGCGGATCCGTCGGTAACCATTCGTTGGCCCTCGCTGCCGAAGACGAGGATGGCGCCTGCTATTCCTGCCAGCGAGCCCGACAATGCGAGGGCGAGGGTGATGTTCCGTTTGACGTTCATCCCGGATGCCCGTGCGGCATCGGCGGAATGGCCGACGGCTCTTAGACGAAATCCTGTCGGGGTTCTCCAGAGGAGCAGGTACGCACCTACTGCGGCCAAGATCGCCACGGGGACTCCGAGGTGGAGCCTCGTGCCGTCGATCAGATTAGGAAGCATTGCGTTGTCGGAAAGCCGTTGGGTTTGGGGAATACGGGTTCCCGCCTCCATCTCGTAGGGGTCAATCAGTGGGCCCCGCAGGAGGTAGTTCATGAACTGGACCATCACAAGATTGAGCATGATCGTGCTCAGGATTTCGTTTACGGAGGCGTAGGCCTTGAGCGCTCCGGGGATGGCCCCCAATATTCCGCCTCCGACCAGGCCTGCCAAGAGAACCGCCGGCACAAGGAGAATGGTGGGCAAATCCGGAAAGCTCAGCGCGACGACGGTGGAGAGAAGCGCCCCGGCGATGATCTGACTCTCTCCACCGATGTTGATCACATTTGCCCGGAAGGCGATCGTGATACCTGCGCCCACCAGAATCAGCGGGGTGGCCTTGACTGCCGTTGCAGCGATACGAGAGCCGCTTCCGAATGCCCCGTCAAACATCGCGCTGAAACCCTCAACTGGACTGGCTCCGAGCGCTAGGAGCATGGTCGCTCCAAAGGCCAAGGCGACTACCGCAGCCAGGAGTGGAACCAGCGCGCCAATGAGACTCTTAAGCACCCGCGCCTACTCTCCTCTGGCTACGGTTCGACTGGGCTGCCAATGTCTACAACATTTGTTGAAGTGTGCCTGAGTTGACCACCAAGGCCTTGAGAGCACCGGATCTGGATGTGTTGGGGGGATTCCGGTCAAAGGGGTGTCTGGCGACCACAGGATTGGTTGGCCGCGATGTGCCACAAGACGGATTTCGTTGAAATCTTGTGCTTCGACAACGGAATCTCTACGGTGCCGGAAGCCAGTAGGCAGGCGAGGTATCAGCAAGGGAGGGGACCTCTCCATCATGAGGGAAACGACCATCGCGGTTGAACTCCAGGGCGTCACCAAGCGCTTCGGCGATGTCGTCGCCGTTGATGACATTGACCTAACCGTCGCGGACGGAGAGTTCTTCTCCCTCCTCGGTCCCTCGGGCTGCGGCAAGACGACCACCCTGCGCATGATCGCCGGCCTCGAACTACCCAGCCAAGGCTCCCTGAGCATCCACGGCGAGGAGATGGGTTTACGTCCGCCCAACAAGCGTCCCGTCAACACCGTGTTTCAGAGTTACGCCCTCTTCCCACACATGGATGTTCGGACAAACATCGGATTCGGCCTCGAGATGCGCAAGGTCGACAAGGACGAACGATCCGACCTGATCGACTGGGCGGTCAGCCTCGTCGAGATGGACGGGATGGAACAGCGCAAACCCAACCAACTCTCCGGCGGGCAGCAACAGCGGGTGGCCCTTGCCCGAGCGCTGGTCAACCGACCCGAGGTGCTCCTCCTCGACGAACCGCTTGGCGCCCTCGACCTCAAACTCCGCCAGCAGATGCAGACCGAGCTGAAGAACTTGCAGCGCGAGGTTGGTATCACCTTCATCTACGTCACACATGACCAGGAGGAGGCGGTCACCATGAGCGACCGTATCGGGGTCATGCACGAGGGCCGACTCCTTCAGATCGACACGCCGGAGGCCATCTACGAGCGACCCATCACGCGCTTTGTCGCGGACTTCATCGGCCGCACCAACTTTCTCGAGGCCACGGTGGCTAGCGGCGACGAGGTAGTGCTTACCAACGGTGACCGACTCCGCGTGCCGACCAGCCACCCTGAGGGAACAGCCATTGCGGTCACGGTGCGGCCCGAGCGCCTCACCGTGCACGGTCGAGGCCAGGCCCCGGAGGGCAGCCATCGGCTCGACGGCGTCGTCGACTCGGCTGTGTACCTAGGTAATGCTGTCACCTATTCGGTCTCCGTCGATTGGATGCACCTCGAGATCCGGTGCCCGGCGAGCCTGGCCGGTGACCGGAGAAGCCCCGGTGACGATGTAACGCTCTCGTTCGACCCCGACCACACCTCGGTGGTGATTGGGTGATGGCTGCGGTGACGACTCCGGACCTCGAACGCCAGGCCGAACGAGCGGAGTCCCGCCGAGGCTTCCTGCTTGGGCTGCCGTCAATCATCTACCTACTGGTCTTCTTCGTTATCCCGCTTGGGGTCGTCATTGCCTATTCCTTCGCCACCCGCACCAGGACCGGCCGAACGGAACTCAACAACTGGAATCTGGAGGCCTACCGGCGCCTCAGCGAGGAGGTCGTTCGCGCCGTGGCGTTCCGATCCCTCTGGTTCGCCATCCTCACCACGGTTATCTGCCTGGCGCTGGCGTACCCGCTGGCCTACTTCATCTCGACACGTCGTCCGACCACCCGGAATCTGATGCTCGTCGGCATCATGATCCCGTTCTGGTCCAATTTCTTGATCCGGACCTATGCCTGGCGGTTACTGCTGGACAGTGATGGCCTGTTTACGCAGATGGCGTCGGGTATGGGCCTCGGTGACGGCCGCATTCTGTTCACGAGCAAGGCCGTGATTCTCGGCCTCGTATACGGCTACCTACCCTTCATGGTGCTTCCGCTGTACGCGTCCATAGAACGAATTGACTGGAGTCTCGTCGAGGGTGCGCGGGACCTCTATGCCAGTGGCTGGGAGTCCTTCCGGCGGGTCGTCTGGCCGCTTTCGAGGCCAGGCGTCATCGCCGGCTCGATCCTCGTCTTCGTGCCCTCGTTTGGTGCCTTCGTCACGCCGGCCATACTCGGCGGCAACAAGAAGGGGCTGATGGGCAGCTACATCGTCGACCAGTTCATGGATGCCCGCAATGGTCCGCTGGGGGCGTCGCTCTCGGTGGTCGTGCTGGCCGTCATGCTCATCGGCACGCTCGTCTACTTCCGCCAAGGTGGGAGGAACCTGTGAATACCCCGACGACCGCACCTCGGCAAGGGGCCTGCTGATGGGCAAGGGCGCCGCTAGGTCGACAGCTGAGCCGATGGGGGCCAGCAGGTGGTTGTTGCGGACGCATTCCCTAGTTGTCTACCTCTTCTTCTACGCGCCGATTGTTGTGCTAGCCGCCTACTCGTTCAACAAGAGCCCAATCGTTGGCAAGTGGACTGGCCTCACGCTGTCCTGGTATGGCGACTTCCTCGACCACGACAACATCCAGGAGTCCATCTGGATCTCGGTCAAGGTTTGCATCGCTTCGACGCTCATCTCAGTGGTACTCGGCACACTCGCAGCACTGTCCATCGAGCGGTTCCGGTGGTGGGGACAGAAGACCTTCGATGCGGTTCTCTATCTGCCGATCATCATCCCCGACGTCACGATGGCCGTGATGCTGCTGGTCTTCTTTGGAGAAACTGCTCAGTGGTTCAACGTGATCCCGGGAGTCAACCTGACCGACGGACTTGAGAAGTTGGTGTTATCACACGTGGCGTTCAACATCTCGTTCGTCTCGGTCGTCGTACGAGCCCGACTTGCCAACCTTGACTCCTCTATGGAGGAGGCTGCTGCTGACCTGTATGCCAGCAGGTGGGGGGCTTTTCGAAGGGTGACACTTCCACAGATCATGCCGGGTGTGCTCGGTGGTGCCCTGTTGGCCATAACGCTCTCGTTGGACGACGTGGTCGTGTCCAGTTTCGTGTCGGGTGTGGGTGCCACCCCGGTATCGGTGTACGTGTTCGGGATGCTGCGCAAGGGGGTCAGCCCCCTAGTCAACGCGGTGTCCGTCGTGATCCTTGCGGCGTCGATGGCCCTGGTCGTCGCGTCGCTGGTCCTTGAGCGGGCGACCAGCTCGCAGAAGGGGAAGTGACCCGGCAGACGTCGGGCACCCGGAAAATGGGGAGGAAGACCCAATGAAGAAGTGGATACGGATGATTGCACTGTTAAGTGCGGTCGGAATGGTGGCCATCGGGTGCGGATCGGACGCAGAGTCGCCCGCTCCGACGACCGCGGCTCCGACGACCGCGGCTCCGACGACCGCGGCTCCGACGACCGCGGCTCCGACGACCGCGGCGCCTAGTGCAGATGACGCTGGCCCGCTGAGGGTGGCGATCGTTGCTCCGAGTGCGTCTGACGATCTGGCGTTCAGCCAGAGCATGGTCGATGCGGTCAAGGCCCTGGGCCGTGACATCGACTTGTCGATCACGGACGGCACCTTCATCATCGAGGATGCGGCAGCTGCGATTCGCGGCTATGCCGAGGACGGAGTTGAAGTGGTGATCGCCCATGGCACCCAGTACGGCGCGTCCCTGATGGAAATCGCTCCGGATTTCCCGGATGTGACGTTCGCGTGGGGGACCGCCTCTGACACGCAGGGTCTTGACAATGTCTTCGCCTATGCGCCTGCAGCCGACGAAGGCGGCTATGTCAATGGTTGGATCGCTTCTTCTCTCACCGAGACAGGAGTCATTGGTGTGGTCGGGCCTATCGAGGCTGGCGACGCTGTTGCGTATATCAATGGCTTCGAGGCCGGTGCTCTCGCTGGCGGAGCTGCTGAGGTGAACATCACCTACACAGGTTCGTTTGGTGACGTGGCTCTAGCGGCCGAAGCTGCCGAGGCACACTTGTCAAACAACGCTGACGTCCTGACCGGCACCGCTCAGATGGTCGTTGGAGCGGTCGGTGTGGCTGCGGACAACGACATTCCTTGGTTCGGCACACAGGCCAACCAGACCTCGCTGGCCCCGGACCTGGTCGTTGCCTCGCAGGTGTACCACTGGGAGGTTGCGCTCGAGGAGATGTTGAGACTTCGCGACGGCGGTGTTGTCGGAGGCCAAGCGTTTGAGGTCAACCTTGCCAACGGCGGTTTGGTGATCGAGTTCAACGATGCCTTCGTCCTACCAGCCGGCGTTCGTGACGAAGCCGAACGCCTGATCGAGGGGATAGGCGCAGGCACAGTCGACATCTGGGCTCCCGCTCCGAGTGGTGCAGATGAGGTGGCGTGCGGCCTCGATGAGGTCGACGGCGACCTGAACTTCTACAACTGGTCTGAGTACATGGACCCCGACCTGATCACGGCCTTCCAGGACCAGTACGGAGTCACGGTCACTGAGGACTTCTACCCGTCGAACGAGGAGATGTTTGGCCGAGTAGAGGCTGGCGGCTCGGGCTACGACATGATCATCCCATCCGACTACATGGTCTCGATCCTCATCTCGGAATCGATGATCCTGCCGGTCCCAGCGGCCGCGGTGCCGAACAAGCCCAATGTCGCGGACACGTTTGCCGATCCGCCCTATGACCCGGGAGCGGTCTACACCGCCGCCTACCAGTGGGGAACCACGGGTGTCGGTGTAGATATTGGTATCACTGGTGAGGTGCCGCACACGTGGGGCCTGCTGTTCGATGCAGAACTTGCGGAGCAGTTCGACCTTTCCGGCAAGATCACCATTCTCGACGACCCGCGCGAGACCATGGGTGCTGCGCTCAAGTACCTCGGCTATTCGCTCAACTCCACGAGTGAGTCCGAATTGGCCGAGGCCGAAGCGGTCATCGCCGACGCCGTCAGCCGTGTGGCTGCCTTCGACTCCGACCAGTACGACGAACTGATCGTCACTGGCGAGTCTGTCGTCGGCCATGGTTACAGCGGCAACTTCCTCTGGGGCTTCGAAGAGGGCGACAGCGAGTACACCTACTTCGTGCCCGACGAGGGTGGCACCATCTGGGTGGACAACATGGCCGTCCTCACAGACGCCCCACATCCGTGCACGGCGTTCACCTTCATGAATTTCCTGCTCGATGCGGAGAACGGGGCCCAGTTGACGAACTACAACTGGTACGCCAGCCCAAATGCCGCTTCGGAGCAGTACATCGATCCCGAGGTACTCGAAAACCCGATCATCTACCCGACGGACATGTCATTGCTCGAGTTCATCGAGGACACCGGTGACTTCGAGATCGAGTACACCGACGCCCTGAGTAGGGCACGTAGCTGACCTGACCCTTTCCTCCCAGCCGGGGGGCCGGAGGTGCATCGCATCTCCGGCCCCCCGTCCGGGTGGGCCATCTGGGGTCGCCGATCGGCGCCCCTAACCGGCCCCGGTACGGGGCCATGAACCGGAAACCCAGACCATGAGCGATCACCAGCGGCTGGCCGAGTTGGCCGAGAAGCACCTATGGGGACACTTCTCTGTCCTGAAAAATGACGTCGACGGCACACGGGTGATCGAACGGGGCCAGGGGTGTCACGTCTGGGACACCGAGGGCAACCGCTACCTCGACGGTCTGGCTGGCCTGTTCGTCAGCCAGCTAGGCCACGGACGCCCGGAACTGGCTCGGGCGGCCGGCAACCAGGCAGCCAAGCTGGGCTACTTCCCCATTTGGACCTATGGCCATCCGACGGCCATCGAGCTGTCGGCGAAACTGGCTGAACTTGCCCCAGGCGACCTCAACCGCGTGTTCTTTACTACCGGCGGCTCGGAGGCCGTCGAGTCGGCCTGGAAGCTGGCCCGGCAGTACTTCAAACTCCTCGGCCAGCCCGACCGGGTAAAGGCCATCAGCCGCAACCTCGCCTATCACGGCACCACCATGGGGGCTCTGTCCATCACCGGGCTGGAGTCCATCAAGACGGTCTTCGAACCGCTGGTCCCCGGGGCTGTCAAGGTGCCGGAGACCAACCACTACCGGTGCCCGACCTGCCAGGACGACCCGCACTGCAGTCTGCACGCCGCCGATGCCATCGAGGAGGCCATCCTTCGTGAGGGCCCCGAGACGGTGGCCGCCGTGTTCCTAGAGCCGGTGCAGAACGCCGGCGGCTGCTTTGTGCCGCCCCCCGGCTACTTCACCCGGGTACGCGAAATCTGCGACCGGTACGGGGTGCTCCTGGTATCTGACGAGGTCATCTGTGCCTACGGACGGCTCGGGCACATGTTCGGCTGTGAGCGCTACGGCTACCAGCCGGACATGATCACGTCGGCCAAGGGCCTCACCTCCGGTTACTCGCCGTTGGGGGCCATGCTGGTCAGCGACCGGGTGGCCGAACCCTTCGTGGGTACCGGCGACTCCTTCCTGCACGGCATCACGTTCGCCGGACATCCGGTGAGTTGCGCCGTGGCCTTGGCCAACCTGCAGGTGTTCGCTGACGAGAGAATTCTGGACCACGTCCAGGCCAACGAGGCGGCCTTCCGGTCCGCCATAGATGACCTGGCTGACCTGCCCATCGTCGGCGATGTCCGCGGGGCGGGGTACTTCTACGGCATCGAACTGGTCCGAGAACGCGATGGCCGGGTCTCGTTCACCGACGATGAACGGGAGCGCCTATTGCGGGGCTTCCTGTCCAACCGCCTGCTGGAGATCGGCCTGATCTGCCGGGCCGACGACCGTGGTGAGCCGGTGATTCAGCTTTCGCCACCGCTGGTCGCCGGACCCGCCGAGTTCGAGGAGATCAACGCCAAGCTCCGGCAGGCGCTCACCGAAGCCATGGCGGAGATGGGGATGTGAACAAGTTGACGGGAGCCGCCGGCTCGGAACGGAGCGAGGTGTTCAAACTGGACACCGTCGACCGGGCCATCATCAGCGCATTGCAGATCGACGGCCGCATGTCGTATGCCGAGCTGGGACCCAGGGTCGGGATGTCGCAGGCAGCGGTGCGCCAGCGAGTCAACCGCCTAATCGATCGGGGGGTTATGCAGGTGGTGGCCGTCACTGACCCTCTCAGCCTGGGACTCTCCACCCAGGCAATGGTGGGCATCACCGTGTCGGGCGACGTCCGGACCGTGGCTGCCGCGGTGGCCGACCTGGTCGAGGCCGAGTACGTGCTGATCACCGCCGGCCGCTTCGATGTCTTGGCTGAGGTTCTCTGCGAGGACAACGACGCCCTTCTCACCCTCGTCAACGACCGGATCCTTCAGATCGACGGCGTGGCTTCCACCGAGGTTTCACCGGTCCTAAAGATGGAAAAGCTGACCTTCTCCTGGGGTACGGGCTGACCCACGCTGGGGACCGCTCGGTCTCCTCAGTTAGCGCAGGGCGGCGGCCATGGTGTCGATGACTCTGCCCACCTCGTCGTCGGTGATGACCAGCGGCGGGCAGATGGCCAAGCAGGTACCGATGGGCCGAACGATCACCCCGTTGGCCAGGATCTCGTTGCGCACCGGGATGGCGTCCCGGCCCAGCTCAGCGGCGTAGACGGCGCCCGTGCCCCGCCACGACTCGATCAGGCCGTCGGCAACCAGGGCATCCAGCCCACCGCGGAGCTGATCGCCGACGTGGTTGGCCCTCTCCACGAGGCCCTCGTCGGTCATGAGTTGCAGGTTGGCGATGCCTGCGGCGCACGAGGCCTGGTGACCGGCGTACGTGTAGCCCGACCGGAAGATGAACCCCGGCTCTTCGAACACTTCGCACACGCCTCGCGACAGGATCACTCCCGACAGCGGTAGGTAGCCGGAAGTCACGGCCTTGGCGAATGTCATGAGGTCCGGTGTGACGCCGTAGTGCTGAGCTCCGAACCACTCTCCGGTCCGACCGAATCCACAGATCACCTCATCGAAGATGAGCAGCGCCCCGTTGTCATCGCAGAGGCGGCGTAGGCCTTCCAGGTATCCGGCGGGCGGCGGGTGCACGCCGCCGGCGCCCTGGACCGGTTCGCTAATTACGGCGGCGATCCGCTCGCCCTGCTCGGCAAAGAGCGTGGCTGCCGCCTCCAGGTCGTCGTGGGGAACCTCCACGAAGTGGGGGACCAGGTCGCCCCAACCCTCCCGGTTGGGGGCGATGCCCTGGGCGCTGGTGCCGCCGAAGTTGGTGCCGTGGTATCCGTTAGTGCGGCGCACCACGACCTGGCGATCAGCGTCGCCCCGCTTCTGGTGGTACTGGCGGGCGATCTTGAGCGCTGAGTCCACGGCCTCTGACCCCGAACAGCCAAGGAACACCCGTCCATCCGGGTGGGGGGACCTCTCGACGATCATCTCGGCCACCCGGACCGCCGGTTCGTTGGTGAACGGGTCAAAGATGTTGTAAGCCTCAATCCGACGCATCTGGTCGGCGACGGCGTCGATGATCTCGGCCCGGCCATGCCCGACCTGGCAGTACCAGAGGCTGCCCAGGCCATCGACGTAGTCCTTCCCGGAGTCGTCCCAGACGAGGGAACCCTCGCCGCGGACGATGTTCACGAAGTCGGCTTCGGGTTTGGCGGCTGGAGCAAAGGCGTGGAACAGGGCGCTGGTCATCGGAAGGGCCTCCTGGTCGGGTCGGTCGGAATACCGGGCCGGACGGGTCGACGGTCATCGGGTCGGGTGAGTATCGCACCGATGGAAAGCAAGAGTCCCATGGTGACGGCCGTCGCTGTCCAGGCCACGGTGTCGCCGTGGGCGGCGTAGACAGCGGAGGTAACCAAGGCGGCCACGGCCCCCGTCGCCACCTCGACGGCAACCATTAGACCCTGAGCCGAAGCTTGGCGATCCTCAGCCACTGCGGCCGACACCAGCATTGGCGTTGACGGGAACCCGAGTCCTTCTACGACTGAGGTGGCAACGGTCAGGGCGATCAGGCCGATAATTCCGGGCACGATCCCCCAGAAGATGACCATCACCATAATTATCCCGAGAGTCCCGACCGCCCACCGCCGGGCTCCATATCGCTGGGCCAGCGAGCCACCGATAGGCGATAGAAGGGCAATAGGGAGGGCACCGGTAGTGAGGGCAACACCCAACACGGTCCGTGAAGCACCTCGCGTGTCCAACTCCAGCACCCAAACGGCTTCGAAGGCTCCGATGAATACGAAGTAGGCCGCTACCACGAAGAAGGCGCCGATCAGGCGCCGGATCCGAAGTAGCCCCCGCAGGCCGAGGCGCTTCTCATCCTGAGTCGCTACGTCTGGTTGAGCCCGAAACGCCACGGGTAGCAGGAGGGCCAATGCAGAGGCCATTGCCCAGAACGTGAAGCGAAACCCGCCGATGGCCGCGAGGCCAGCGGCGATTACCGGTCCTGCCACAAAGCCTCCGACGTCCCAAGCACCTAATCGACCAAGATTTCGGCCCAGGTTGAGAGGGTCAGCCACGATCACGGTGCGTCGTGCTGCTGGCCCCGCGGTTCCGAGAGCAAAGCCGAATACCGCCCGACCCAACACGTAATGCCAGAGGTCATCACCAATTGCGAGAAGAACCATCGCTACCACGGCAAGAACTAGACCGGACCGCAACATCAGGGGCGCCCGTCCTCTGTCGGCATGAGGAGCCATGACGAGGCTGGCTACAAACGCCGCGCCAAAGCCCGAGGCGATAGCAAGGCCGATGCCAGCTTCTGAGAATCCAAGCTGGTCACGGAGTTCGGCCAACAGGACAATGATGGAGGCCAGGCCAGCTGAGCACCCAAAAAGGATCAGGAAGTACGGCAGCAGGTTCGGACCGCGGTGCGGTCCAGATCCAGCGCTTCCACCAGCCGGTGGTTTAGGCGCGGGACTCGACACCGGGCAGGACGCAAAGCATCTCGTAGACCAAGTTGGCGCCGACCAGGCTTGTCATCCCGCTGGTGTCGTAGATGGGAGCCACCTCGACGAGGTCGCAGCCCACGAGGTCGAGGCCGCGACAGCCCCTAATCACCTCGAGGGCCTGAGGCATAGTCAGTCCGCCGACCTCAGGGGTACCCGTGCCCGGAGCGAAGGCAGGGTCAAGACCGTCAATGTCGAAGCTGAGGTAGACGGGCCCTCCACCCACCTGGTCACGGACCTCGGCCATGAGTGGCTCCAGGCTGCGGTGCCAGCACTCCTCCGCCTGGACCACGCGAAAGCCCTGCTCCCTAGACCAGTCGAAGTCGTCGGCGGCGTAGCCGGTTCCCCGCACGCCGATCTGAACCACCCGGCTGGTATCCAGAAGCCCGTCTTCAACGGCCCGTCGAAACGGGGTGCCGTGCGCGATCTTGGAGCCGAACATGGTGTCGTTAATGTCGGTGTGGGCGTCTACGTGCACGAGGCCTACGGGGCCGTGCTTCTTTGCCATGGATCGAAGGATCGGGAGCACGACGGTGTGGTCGCCTCCTATCGACGCAGTGACCAGGTCGTGGGCTAGCAGGCTGTCGTAGTGCGTCTCGATGGCATCTACGGCTGCCTGAAGGTCGTAGGGGCTGGCCGCCACGTCGCCGGTGTCGTCGATGCGGAGGCTGTCGAACGGTGCGGCTCGGGTGGCCATGTTGTACGGCCGGATCAGTACCGACTCGGCGCGAATCCCGCGGGGCCCGAACCGTGCCCCCGGACGGTTGGAAGTTCCGGTGTCCAGAGGGACACCGACGACAGCCACGTCCAGGTCTGCCGGATCGGAGGTACCGGGGAGGCGCATGAACGTGGAGATCCCACCAAACCGGGGCATCTCGTTACCCCCCAGAGGCTGTGGGTTCTCCGTCACCGGCGGATTCTTCCATGGCCGGGCCCGATCGACCTCGTCGGATCGTGGCAGGCTCGTCGACGTGGCCCACGAGCAGCACCGACACGATCACGACAAAGGTCTGCTAGCCGAACTCCACTGGCTGTGGAAGATTCGAAAATTCTGGTCGTCGGACCTCAACCGGGCCCTGGTGGACTTGGCTGATCCAAAGCCCGGGGAGCGCGGCTTGGACGTAGGGGCGGGCATGGGTCCTGCCACCATGCTCGCAGCAAAGCGGGGCGCCCACGTGGTGGCCGTTGAGCCGTCGGCGGTAATGCGAGCCGTGTGCCGGCTACGGCGGTTGTTCCAGTGGGCCCGGCGACGAATCACCGTGGAGTGCGGGGTGGCCGAGGACCTGCCGGTGGCCGGCGGATCGACCGAGGTGCTGTGGGCGGCCAACGCCATTCACCACTGGGTGGACCACGGGCTGGCGTTCGCCGAGTTCGCCAGGGTGCTGTCCCCCGGCGGGCGCCTAGTGCTGGTCGACGAGGACTACGACGACCCGGAGCACCCCGACCACGCGGCCCACGCCGGCCACGAGGCCCACCTGACACCGGTGGACGTGGACGTCATCTCGGAGGCGCTACGGGCCCTCGGCTTGGAAGCCGCCGGTCGTCACGAGGAGGTGGCCGGGGTTCCAGCCAAGGTGGTGAGGGCGACGAAGCCAGCCTGAACATCCGGTCCAGTCATTCACCTCGCCGATGCGGTCCAGGTGGGAGTCGACCACCTGACGGCTGGACACCTTGTCGTTAGTCACCCGTGAGGCCAGCTCAGTGCTGGTCCGTTGCCAGAGCAAGTCGGCCATCGTGGCAACCTGCCGAGCGCCGGTCAGATGACGAGGAGTAGGGATGGTCCAGGTCCAGGCCAACGAGATCAGTATCGAGGTGGAGGAGTTCGGCGATCCGGGCGACCCACCTGTCCTGCTGATCGCCGGCCTCGGGGCCCAGATGACGGTCTGGCGAGACGACTTCTGTCGTCGGTTGGCCGATCGGGGCCACCGGGTGATCCGCTTCGACAACCGAGATGTCGGCTTTTCCACCTGGTTCGACGACCAGCCGGCCGGCGACCTGATCGCCGCCCTGTTCACTGTCCTGGAAGGGGATCAGGTCGAGTCGGCGTACTCCCTGGGTGATATGGCCGACGACGCCGTAGGGGTGCTTGACGCCCTCGGAATCGATTCGGCCCACGTCTACGGATGGTCACTCGGGGGGATGGTCGCCCAGCACGTGGCTATCCGGCACCCACAGAGGGTCCGGTCGCTCACCTCCAGCCAGTCCATGCCCCGGTTCATCCCCATGCCCACCGAGGTGGCCCTGACTCTTGTCCCCCCGGAAGCCGATCCCGACGACCTGGACACGCTGGTCGCCGCAGGCGTGGAAGCGGCCCGGATCTGCGCAGGGACCCTGTTGCCGTTCGACGAGGACGACGCCCGCCGGGAGATCGAGGACGCCATCGACCGGGCTTGGCACCCGGAGGGCGGGATCCGCCAGGCCGTAGCCGCGTTGGCCGACGACGACCGGACACCCGGTCTTCGGAACGTGCGGGTACCGACGCTGGTGCTCCATGGCACCGCCGACCCCCTGATCCTGCCCGAGGGCGGGCAGGAGACAGCCGACGCGATCCCCGACGCCGAACTGGTGTGGATCGAGGGCCTGGGTCACGAGATGCCAGAGGCCGTCTGGCCACTGTTTTTGGATCCGATCTGCGCCTTGGTAGCCCGGGTCGAGGCGGCCTGACCGGCCTCCAAGCGACGGGGCGGGCCGGTGTCAGGCCTGGATGACGATCAGGCGCTCCTCGGTCATCTCGCGAACCGTGTAAGCCGGACCCTCCCGGGTGTTACCCGAGTCGCGGATGCCGCCGTACGGCATGTGGTCGGCTCGCCACGACGGCGACTCGTTGACCATCACGCCGCCGTACTCCAGGACCTCGGCGGCCCGTAGGGCCCGACCTATATCTTTGGTGAACACGGCGGCCTGTAGCCCGTAGTCGCTGGCGTTGGCCCGGGCCAGGGCATCCTCGTAGTCGGTGTAGGTGGCGATCCCGACCACCGGTCCGAACACCTCGACGCAGCTGACCTTCATGTCATCGGTTACGTCGGCCAGCACGGTGGGGGCCAATACGCCGTCGACCATGGTGCCACCACAAACGATCCTGGCACCGGCGGCCGTGGCCTCGGCGACCCAGTCGGTGACCCGCTCGGTTTCGCCGGGGTCGATCAGCGACGACACATCGGTGGTCGGGTCGGCGGGGTCACCCACCGTCAGGCTCTGGGCTTCAGCCGCCATGGCCTCAGTGAACTCGGAGGCGATGTCCTCGTGGACGTAGATCCGCTGGGTGGAGATACAGGTCTGTCCGGCGTAGCCGAAGGCCGCCATCCTGAGCCTGTCTGCCACCTGGGCGACGTCGACGTCAGGTTCGACGATGATCGGTGAGTTGTTACCCAGCTCCAGCGACACCTTCTTACGGGGTGCAGTGGTCCGGATGTTCCAGCCCACCGGGGGCGATCCGGTGAAGGTAATCATGGCCACGTCGTCGTGCTCGACCAGGTGGGCTGCCGTGCGACCGGGGCAAGTGACGACGTTGAGCCAGCCCGGTGGCAGGCCGCACTCCTCGAGGAGTACCTCGGCCAGGCGGATTGCGGTCAGCGGGGTTGCAGAGGCGGGCTTGAGGATTACCGGGCAGCCGGCAGCGATGGCAGGGGCGACCTTGTGGCAGACCAGGTTGAGTGGGAAGTTGAAAGGCGAGATGGCGCCGACCACCCCGATGGGGACCCGCTTGACGAAGCCGGTCTTGCCCGTGCCGGCCGAGCTGGCATCCAGCGTGAGGGCCTCGCTGACCATGGTGCGGGACACGGCGGCCGAAAAGCGGGCGGTGTCGACGGCTCGGGAGGCCTCGACGCGGGCGGTGCTGATGGGCTTGGCAGCCTCAGCAGAGATGCTCTGGGCGAACTCCTCCTGACGGGCGGTCAGCGCCTCGGCCAGGCGGTCCAGGATGGCCGCCCGCTCGTGAGTGGGGAGTGTTCCGGCGTCCAGCGTGGTGACGGCAACAGCGACAGCGGCGTCCAGGTGCTTGGTGGTCCCGGTGGGTACCGTGCCGAGTACCCGGCCGTCGTAGGGCGATCGGACCTCGGTGGCCTCGGGGGCGTCGACTCGGTCGGCGCCGATGATCATCAGGTGGTGTTCGCTCACGGAGTACCTCCGGGAGAGGGCGTCTCTCAGGGGGAATCTATCGACGGGTCGGCTGACCGGTTTACTCCGGTGCATCCGGAGGGTGGGAGGATCTTCCCCCCGATGGTCGGATCGTCGGTCAGGAGCCGTCCAGGAACCAGTCGACCAACGCGTAGGAGTCGCCCCGGTTGTCGGCTGCCCGCCCTTCGGATTCAGCAGCCATACGGTCGGGGTCGACATCGTGGGCCTCCAGTTCGGCCCGGTCCATCCCAATCCACAGCCGGGCCAGCCGGGGCGTGATCTCGGGGTGGAATTGGGTGCCGACGCTCCGACCGATCCGGAAGACCTGTGGACCGACGGCGTTGCGGGCCACCTCGGTAGCTCCGTGAGGGACTGTGAACCGGTCGTAGTGCCATTGGAACCAGGGTCCGCTGGCTACGGCATCCGGCAGGTCGGTTTCGACCTCGGTCCATCCGAACTCCGGCTGGTTACTGCGCGACACCTCCCCCCCGAGGGCGGCCGAAAGCACCTGGCCTCCAAAGCACATGCCGAGCACGCCGACTCCTGCCTCGTGGGCTGCACGGACCATCTCGATCTCCTGGCCTATCCAGGAACCGATGGTGTCGGTGTCGGTGACCGACCACGGTGAACCGGTCACCAACAGGGCGTCGTAGGAGGTGGCGTCCGGGTACCTTTTCGTGCACACCGGGTCGGATGGGTCGTCCAATACCCGGAAAACGTCAAGTCGGTAGCCCCGCTCGACGAGACGTTCGCCTACCTGCCCGGCAGGGCCGTACTCGTCGTGTTCGATGACCAGGGCACTCTTCACGGGCCGCACCCTAGGGTCCCAGCGGGGGCCGCCGTTTAACACTGTCCTAGGTTGCTCCCGTGCCGGACTCCCCCGAATTGATTGCAGCAGACCTACTGGACCGCTTCCCGCCGCCCACCTCGGCGGCCTTCCCGGCGCGGTCGGGAAACCTGATCGAGTCGCTGGTCGACGGAGCGGTGGCCTTCGATCAGATCGCCGGAGCCGTCGAGGCAGCCACGACCTCGGTCTGGGTCTGCGTGGCCTTCCTGGAACTGGATGCCAGGTTTCCCGGCGGTCGGGGCACGTTCCTGGACCTCCTGGACACGGCGGCCGACCGAGAGGTCGACGTGCGAGTGTTGTTCTGGCACCCGGAGGGTGATTGGGTTGGAAATGACCGGCGCGGTCGAACTGGGACCGACGACACGTTCCCCGGGGATGAGGCCTCGGCCCGGGTGCTAGCCACCCGGTCCACCCGTTGGCAGGCCCGCTGGGACGCCGCAGGCCGACAGTGTCAGCACCAGAAAGCATGGTTGGTGGACGCCGGGACCCCCGACGAGGTGGCTTTTGTCGGCGGCATCAACATCACCAAGGGCTCTATGGCCGACCGTCGCCACAATGAGGCCGACCCGTCACTGGGCTACCGGCGGGGCGACCGGTACGCCGTAGTCCACGATGTTTACAGCCGACTGCGGGGACCGTGCGTGGCAGACGTGCACGACAACTTCACCATGCGGTGGAACGGGGCGTCAGAGTGCCAACGGCCCTATGGATCGTGGCCGGACGGCAGAACCGGAGACATCACGGAGCGGGATCCGGACACAGTGCCAGCCGTAGCAGGTCCGACCACCGCCCAGATCCAGCGCAGCGTTCTGCCCGGCCTCTACGACGACCTACCCGACGGCGAGAACTCGGTACGGGAGCAGTACCTGTCGGCTGTCGCCGGGGCCCGTGACTACGTGTACATCGAGAACCAGATCTTTCTGAGCCGGGTCGTGCTGCAGGAACTTCGGGTCGCCCTGGAACGAGGCGTGCTGGTGGTGGCGTCGGTGCCGGGGAACCCGATGTCCGAGCTGGCGGCCGCCCGGTCCCACCCGGGAATCAACGCCGGGTATGAAGTCCTCGCAACCCTCGGTGGTTACGAAGGGTTCTGCCTGTCGGCGCCATGCGTCCGGCGGGACTGGGGATACGAGGAGATATACGTCCACGCTAAGACGGCCGTGGTGGACGACGTCTGGGGGACAATCGGGTCCACCAACCTGATCTTTTCTTCGTTCCAGGGCGACACCGAGATGAACGTCTCGTTCTGGGACCCCGGCGTGGCCCGAACGTTTCGAGTCCGACAGATTGACGAGCAGGCTGGGTTTGACTCCTCGAACCTCGGTGGCGGTGAGGCGGTCGGGCGTCTTATTGAGGTAGCTCGGGCCAACGCGGCTCGGCGTCGGGCCGGTGGGTCATTGGAGGGGTTCGCTTGCGCCGTGGACCCGGCCCACTGGGCCACCTGAGCCAAGCCGGTACCTGACCGCGAGACTGGTGGTTCTCAGGATCCCGACCGGGTCCTTGCCACTTCGGCCAGGGCGTCCAACATGGCTACTAGCCGCGCACGTTCCGGCTCGACCAAGCCGGTCATTCCCAACGTGCGCATGGCCTCCGAGCAAACCGGACCCACTGACACCGGGACCACCCGTGTCCCGTCCAGGGCGTCGACCAGGTCCCGGCGACGGCCCTGGGCCTCGGCTACGTCCACGAGGTGCACGGCGGCCTGCCGGGTGGTGAACGTCACGGCGTCGACCCCACCGTCGCAAACCAGGTCTACCAACGCCTCGGCCGGTCTCGTGTCGTGGGGCAGGGCCCAGCGGTAGACCGGCACGACCACAACCTCGCCACACGAGGCGGCCAGGGGAGCGGCGAGCGACTCCTCGTCGGTGCCGTCTACCTGAAGGGCTATCCGTCGCCGACCCCCGGTGGTTGCCACGTGGTCCACGATCTGGGAGAACAGCTCGTCGGGGGCCGACCAGGCCACTTCGAGGTCGGCTCGTCGGGCAGCGCTCACCGCCTTGGGCCCCCGGGCCAGGACCTCGGTGGTCTGGAGCGTGGAACGGAGTTCAGCGCCCACGTCGGTCCCGTCCATGGCCTCCAGCCACATGTTCAGCCCCATCCCGGTCTGGAGCACCACGGCGTCTGGGGGCTCGTTGACCAGTGACCGCGACACCTCCCGCAGCCGCGGATCATCGGAGAGGTCAACCGTGCGCATGGTGCAACCGCGCACCACGTCGGCTCCCCGGCGCCACAGCGCCTCGACTTGCTGGTCGACCCGCCGGTCGGCTGTCACCCCGACCCGCCAGCCCTCCAGCGGTCGGTCGGTCGACTGGGTGTTCATCCCCCCAGCATGCCCGCTCACCAGCCGAGCCGACCAAGGGCGTCCAGCGGGGTGGTCAAGATCCGCTCTTCACCCAAGGAATCAGGAACATCCGCGGAAAAAGCCGGCCGGTCGTGAAGTCAACGGTCCACACCCTCTATGAGATACCCCGCCTGCTCGAACAGGAGGACGGCCCTCTGGTGGAGGTCTCGTCCCGTCTCGACGGGGGCTCGGCCGGCGGCCGCCCGGGCGTTTGTACCCTCCAGGATGATGCCCAGCTTGTAGCACGCCAGGGTCTGCCACCAGGTCAGGTCATCTAGGGGGAGGCCGGTCTTCTCGCCGTACCGAACCACTAGCTCGTCGGTGGTCGGGAACCCGTCGGTTGCTGTCTCGAACGATCCCACGCCCCCCGACGTGATCAGGAGCCACGCCAGGTCCAGACGGGGGTCGCCGAGGGTCGTCAGCTCCCAGTCCAGGACAGCGGCCAGCTCGGGACGGTCGTGGGCAGCGAGCACGTTGGCCAGGTGGTAGTCACCGTGGATGATCCCGCAGTGGAAGTCGGTGGGCCGGTGGTCGTCCAGCCAAGCACCCACCCGGTCCACCCCGGGAAGGTCCGGGCCGCGATAGCCGTCAAACGCCGCGTAGGACTCCAGCTGGCTCCGCCACCGTCCGACCTGCCGCTCCAGCCAGCCGTCCGGGTGTCCGAAGTCGGCCAGCCCCACTTCCTCCGGAGGAATCAAGGCCAGGGCGGAGATGGCGTCGACCATCGACAGGCCAAGGCAGTGCCGCCAGTCGGGGTCTGTGGCGTACCGGCCCGGCAGCGGGCCCACCGGGGCGAAGCCGTCTACGGCTGACATCAGGAAGAAGCAGGTGCCGATGACCGACGGGTCGTCGCAGGCCGCGTGGCAGACGGGCTGCGGGACACCGCGTCCGGCGATGGCGGTCAGCACTCTCGCCTCGCGCAGCATCGTCTCGTCGCTATTAGGTCGCGGGTGGCGGGGCGGTCGTCGCAACACCATCGTGGTCCCGTCGGCACGGGTCAGCAGGAACAGGTTGTTCTGGGTGCCACCGGCCATCTGTCGGCTGGACACCACCGGACCCTCGCCGGGAACATCCCGGTCGGCGATCCAGGCCTGGAGGGCCGGCCAGAACAGCAGGCCGTCGCCATCGTCCAGGGTCTCGTCCACCGGGGTCGTATCCACCCGGTCAGGATCCCACGCGTTCCGGTAGGAAGACCGAGGCGGCCGTTGGCGGGTTGCCCGCTACCCCGACACCACCTCTCTCGTTCTCGGCCCGTGACGACGGTGACGCAATTATGTGTCGCCATCCGGCAACACCTACTGTCCATCTGTCCGTCGCAATCACCAAGTATGGGGCCCCACAGAGGCCTGGTCGGGCGACGAATCGGGAATACAGGAACTCGGGGAGGTGCCGGTCATGAGCGAGGTGCGGGCAGCCATGGTCCAGACGAGCTGGACCGGCGACAAGGAGTCGATGATCGAGCTCCATGAGAAGTACCTGGCTGAGGCGGCCGCTGCAGGGGCCCGCGTCATGTGCTTCCAGGAACTCTTCTACGGCCCCTACTTCTGTCAGGTCCAGGACACCGCGTTCTACGACTATGCCGAGGCCATCCCGGACGGTCCCACCACCCGGCGCTTTCAGGAGTTGGCGGCGAAGCACGGCATGGTGCTCGTTCTGCCGATGTACGAGAAGGAGCAGGAGGGCCTGCTTTACAACACCGCAGCGGTGATCGACGCGGACGGCACCTACCTCGGCAAGTACCGCAAGACCCACATCCCCCAGGTCAAGGGCTTCTGGGAGAAGTTCTACTTCCGGCCCGGCAACCTCGGGTACCCGGTATTCGACACCGCGGTCGGCCGGGTCGGTGTCTACATCTGCTACGACCGCCACTTTCCCGAAGGCTGGCGGGCCCTCGGTCTAAACGGTGCCCAGATGGTGTTCAACCCTTCGGCCACCAGCCGGGGCCTTTCTTCCTACCTCTGGCAACTCGAGCAGCCAGCCTCAGCAGCGGCCAACATGTACTACGTGGGTGCTATCAACCGCGTCGGGACCGAGGACCTGGGCGACAACGACTTCTACGGAATGACGTACTTCGTGGACCCCCGCGGTCAGTTCGTAGGCGACGTCTGCTCAGACCAGGACGAGGAGCTCATCGTGCGCGACCTCGACCTGGACCTAATCGACGAGGTCCGCAACCAGTGGGCCTTCTACCGGGACCGTCGTCCCGACATGTACGACCCACTGACCCAGGCCTGAGTGCCGACCGCCCTCCAGAGACCAATCCCACACGGGAGTCGACGATGACCACCAACGCCGAGCTGTTGGAACGACACCGCGCCGTCCTCCCGAACTGGCTGGCCCTCTACTACGACCCCCCGATCTCGTTCGACCGGGGCCAGGGGCGCCACGTCTACGACGTCGAGGGCAACCGCTACCTCGACTTCTTCGGTGGGATCCTCACCACGAGCCTCGGCTACGACATCCCGGAGATCACCAAGGCCGTCCAGGATCAGGCCTCCAGGATGTTCCACACGTCCACCCTCTACCTGTCCGAATGCATGATCGAGCTGGCCGAGTTGATCGCCGGACTATCCGGCATCCCCGACGCCAAGGTGTTCTTCACCACCTCCGGTACCGAAGCCAACGACGCCGCCCTGATGCTGGCTACCACGGCCCGGAAGTCCAACCAGATCCTGGCCTTGAGGAACAGCTACCACGGGCGGTCTTTCACCACCATCGCCATCACCGCCCAACGGTCGTGGTCGCCGACCAGCGTCAGTGGCCTGTCGGTCAACTACGTACACGGCGGCTACCGGCTACGCAGCCCCTTCCGTGACCTCGACGACGATGCCTATACGGCAGCCTGCGTAGACGACCTCACCCAGGTATTCGACATGATGACGTCGGGCGACGTGGCCGCCATGATTGCCGAGCCCATCCAGGGTGTGGGCGGTTTCGCCACGCCCCCCGACGGTTTCTTCGGCGCCATGAAAAAGGAACTCGACAACCGGGGCGTCCTGTTCATCTCCGACGAGGTCCAGACAGGCTGGGGCCGGACCGGTGAACACTTCTGGGGCTACCAGGCCCACGGGATCACGCCCGACGTCCTGACCTTCGCCAAGGGAGTTGGCAACGGCCTCTCCCTTGGCGGGGTGGTGGCCAGTGCCGAGCTCATGGACTCGCTGCCCGGAAACTCCCTCTCAACGTTCGGTGGGAACCCCATGAGCAGCATCGGGGCTCTGGCGACGATCCGGTACATGCTGGAGCACGACATCCAGGGCCACGCGCTGCGCATGGGCGAACGCCTGGCCGGCCACCTACGACCTGCCGTGGATGCCTCCACGGCGGTTGCCGAGCTGCGGGGTCGGGGCCTGATGCTGGCTATCGAGGCCGTCCAGCCAGGGACCATCGATCCGAACGCTGACGCCGCTGGCCGAATCATGGAGGAGGCCCGGGCGGCAGGACTGCTGATCGGCAAGGGAGGGCTTTACGGCAACGTGTTGCGCATCGCCCCGCCGATGACAGTCACCGAGGAGGAAATCGACGAGGCGGGGACCGTGCTGGTCAGAATCATCGAGGGGCTGGGATAGTGCCTGGATCGAGAGAGGGCCGCGGGGCGCGGCTCCTAAGGGGGAACACATGACGACGCTGATTAAGAACGGGACGGTGGTTAGCGCCACCGGACGCCACACCGCCGAGGTTCTGGTCGACGGGACGACCATCTCTGCGGTGCTCCAGCCGGGCTCGGCGGCGGCCACATCGGCCGAGTCGGGCGCTGAGCGGGTCATCGACGCAACCGGCAGGTACGTGGTACCCGGTGGGATCGACTGCCATACCCACATGGAGTTGCCGTTCGGCGGAACCTTTGCCTCAGACACCTTTGAGATCGGCACCCGGGCCGCCGCCTGGGGGGGTACGACCACCATTGTCGACTTCGCCGTGCAGAAAACCGGAGAGAACGTCCGGGACAGCCTCGAGACATGGCAGGCGAAGGCCGAGGGCCAGTGTGCCGTCGACTACGCCTTTCACATGATCCTGGGCGGCGTCGACGAAGCGGCGCTTAAGGAGATGGACGCCCTGGTAGGCGAGGGCATCACAAGCTTCAAGCTCTTCATGGCCTACCCGGGCGTCTTCTACAGCGACGACGGCCAGATCCTCCGGGCTATGCAGAAGGCGGCCGACAACGGCGCCCTGATCACCATGCACGCCGAAAACGGCATCGCTATCGACGTGCTGTCCGAACAGGCCGCAGCCCGCGGCCAGACCGATCCCGTCTACCACGGGATTACCCGCCCCTCCCGGATGGAGGGTGAGGCCACCAACCGGGCCATCCAACTGGCCCTGGTGGCCGGGGCGCCGGTCTACTTTGTGCACCTGTCGGCCAGCGAGGCCCTTGAGCGGGTGGCCGAGGCCCGCGACGCCGGGTACAACGTGTTCGCGGAGACCTGTCCCCAGTACCTGTACCTGAACCTCGAAGACCACCTCGGGCTGCCCGGGTTCGCCGGCGCGGGCTACGTCTGCTCACCACCCCTTCGGACGAAGGAACACACCCACCACAAGGACCTGTGGCGGGGCCTGCGCACCAACGACCTGGCCATCGTGGCTACCGACCACTGCCCCTTCTGCATGAAGGACCAGAAAGAGCTCGGAAAGGACGACTTCCGGGCCATCCCCAACGGGATTGGCGGCGTCGAGCACCGCATGGACCTCATCTACCAGGGCGTGGTCATGGGTGAGCTGAGCCTGGAGCGGTGGGTGGAGACGTGTTCCACCACGCCGGCCCGGATGTTCGGCATGTACCCGCAGAAGGGCGTGATCGCACCGGGCTCGGACGCCGACATCGTGCTCTACGACCCGTCAGCGAGGACAGAAATCTCGGTCGACACTCACCACATGAGCATGGACTACTCCGCCTACGAGGGCACCACGATCGACGGCAAGGTCGACACCGTGATGTCCAAGGGGCGGATCCTCATTGAGGACGGCGCCTATCACGGCCAGAAGGGCCACGGGGCCTACCTCCGCCGGGGTCTATCGACGTACTTGCAGTAGGACACAATCCCGGACGGGCATCCACCCCGTCTTGTAGGACCCACCACGCCCGTCTGACCGGTCGGACGGCGACCACGAACGGACACCAGACCATGTACGAGATCCAGCACCTGATTGACGGTCATACCGTGACCGGGTCGTCGGGGGAAACCGGGCCGGTGTTCGACCCGGCCACCGGCGAGCAGACCGCAAAAGTGGCCCTGGCTTCGGCAGCCGAGGTAGATGCCGCGGTGGCCTCGGCGAAGGCGGCGTTCGACGAGTGGGGAGGCGTCTCCCTGGCTCGGCGGACCAAGCTGCTGCTGGCCTTCCGCAACCTGGTTGTCGACAACTCCGACGAGATCGCGCAGAGGCTCACCGCCGAGCACGGCAAGGTCCTGGACGACGCACGGGGCGAGGTAGCCCGGGGAATCGAGAACATCGAGTTCTCCTGCGGCGTGGCCGATGCCCTGAAGGGCACCCACAGCGAACAAGCCAGCAGCGGAGTCGACGTCTACACGGTCCGTCAGCCCCTCGGCGTGGTGGCTGGCATCACCCCGTTCAACTTCCCGGCCATGGTGCCGATGTGGATGTTCCCCAACGCGGTGGCTTGCGGAAACACATTCGTGCTGAAGCCGTCGGAACGCGATCCGTCAGCGCCGATGTTCGTCGCCGAACTATTCCAGGAGGCCGGTTTCCCTCCCGGTGTCCTAAACGTGGTCAACGGCGACAAGGTGGCCGTCGATCGCCTCCTCGAGCATCCTGACGTGAAGGCACTGAGCTTCGTCGGCTCCACGCCGATCGCGAAGTACGTGTACGCCTCGGCCACAGCCCATGGCAAGCGGGCCCAGGCCCTCGGCGGAGCCAAGAACCACATGGTTGTCCTGCCCGATGCCGACGTGGAGATGGCGGCCGACGCTGCCGTCTCGGCCGCCTACGGATCAGCGGGAGAACGGTGCATGGCCATCTCGGTCGTCGTGGCCGTCGGCGACGTTGGCGACCAACTGGTGAACGCCATCAAGGTCCGCATGGAGAAGCTGGTCGTCGGTCCGGGCACCGACCCTGGGTCCGAGATGGGGCCGCTGATCACCAGGGAGGCCCGAGACCGGGTTGCTGGCTATGTTCAGGCCGGTGCCGATGCCGGATGCGAGGTGGTCGTCGACGGTCGAGACCAGGCCTTCGACAGCGACGGCTTCTTCCTCGGCGTGACATTGCTTGACCACGTGACTACCGACATGAGCGTCTACACCGACGAGATCTTCGGACCGGTCCTCTCCGTGGTTCGCGCCGACAGCTACGCCGATGGCGTGCAGATGATCCGCGACAACCCGTTCGGAAACGGGGCGGCCATATTTACCCGTGACGGCGGAGCGGCCCGGCAGTTCCAGCGGGACGCCGACGCCGGCATGGTCGGCATCAACGTGCCCATTCCGGTACCGGTCGGCTACCACTCGTTCGGTGGGTGGAACGACTCGGCATTCGGCGACACGACCATGTACGGACCGGAGGGCCTCAGGTTCTACACACGGCCCAAGGTGCTGACCAGCCGGTGGCCCGATCCGTCGACCAGCAGCGTCGATTTGGGGTTCCCACGCAACGACTGACCGGAGAGCTGGGCGGCCTGTTCGGCGAGGAAAGACACGAAAGGGGAAAGTCGGATGGACTTTGGGGTGGTGCTACAGACCGACCCCCCAGCCTGGCGCGTGGTTGACCTGGCCCGTCAGGCCGAGGCCCTCGGGTTTACTCACGGCTACACGTTCGACAGCCATGTGCTTTGGCAGGAACCCTTCGTGATCTACAGCGCCATGCTGGCCGCGACCTCGGAGATGGTTGTCGGTCCGATGGTGACCAACCCCGGAACTCGGGACTGGACGGTCATCGGATCGCTGTTCGCCACCCTCAACGACATGTACGGCGAGCGCACGGTATGTGCCATTGGCCGCGGCGACTCGGCCATGCGCGTCATCGGCCACAAGCCATGCAACCTGGCCACCCTCGAGGAGTCGATGGGGGTCATCAAGGGCCTAGCTGAGGGTGACGTCGTCGAGTACAACGGCACCACCCAGACCCTTCCATGGCGTCACGATGGGTCATTGCCCGTGTGGATGGCCGCCTACGGGCCGAAGGCCCTGGACCTGTGCGGGCGCAAGGCCGACGGGTTTGTACTCCAGTTGGCCGACCCGCAGATCGCCGAGTGGACCATTGCCGCGGTGAAGCGGGCCGCGGCTGACGCCGGGCGAGACCCCGAGTCTCTGACTATCACCGTGGTGGCTCCGGCCTACGTCGGCGATGACCTCGCCCACCAGCGCGACCAGGTGCGTTGGTTCGGCGGGATGGTCGGCAACCACGTGGCCGACCTCGTCGGCCGGTATGGCGCCGACGGGTCGGCGGTGCCCCAAGCCCTGACCGAATACATCGAGGGTCGGAAGGGCTACGACTACACGGAACACGGTCGGGCCGGCAACGAGCACACCGACTTCGTACCCGACGAGGTCATCGACCGGTTCTGCATCCTCGGCGAAGAGGATGCCCACATCGCTCGGCTCCGCGAACTCGAGAGCCTCGGTGTGGACCAGTTCGCCATCTACCTAATGCACGACCAGAAGGACGAGACCCTTGACGCATACGGCCGGAAAATTATCCCGGCTCTAGCCCGTTAACAGATTCAGCACCACCTCTAGGTCGAATCACTTCCGACCTGACCTGGACGCAACAACTGAGAGAGCGTGACCACCTTGTTATTTAGGCAAAGAAAGACCTACGTCGTGGTCGAAGAAACCCACCACGACTTCGGCCCGTCGCCAAGTCGGCCCCCATTGAAAGGGGCCGTCGCGGCTGTTGTGAGCAATCCATTCGTTGGTGACTACGTGGCCGATCTGAGCCCTGCTGCGGAGGAACTACGCGACCTGGGCCATCAACTGGGTGAGTTGCTTGTTGGGCACCTAGGTGGCGATCCTCACGCTATTGACAGCTATGGCAAAGGAGCGATCGTCGGGGCAGAGGGAGAGATCGAACACGGCGCCATGTGGCACATCCCTGGTGGCGGCGGGATGAGGGCTGCCCTCGGAAAGGGAGAGGCCATCGTCCCGTCCACCAAGAAAGTAGGACCGCTCGGAGCAAGGCTAGACATCCCCCTTACCCACCTCGAGTGGTCTTACGTCGGAAGCCATTACGACGCAATCGAGGTAGGAGTTCCAGACGCACCACGACCGGATGAGTTGGTACTGATCCTTGCCATGGCAATTGGCGGACGGATAAATGCGCGCCTTGCCGGAGGTTTCACCCTGGATGATCGGGGTCAACCCGGCGTGCCGGCATGAGGGTCGCGTGCCTTGGCCTTGGGCGCATGGGCTGGCACATCGCTGGACATTTGGCCGACCACAGTGATGCCCATGATTTAGCGGTTTTCGATGTCGTCGATGGCCTCACAGGTCGGTGGGTCGAAGAGCACAACGGCACGGAGGCCGCCTCAGTGGAGTCGGCGGTCACTGACGCGCAGTTCATCATCACCTCGCTGCCCTCAGATCAGGAGTTGGCAGAAGTCGCGAAACACGTTCTGCCCGCCATCGCTGAAGAGGCAATCTGGATTGACCACTCCACAACCTCTGCGCGGATCGCTTGCGAGTTAGGAAGTGGCATATCCGCGGTTGGTGGCCACTTTCTTGACGGGCCTGTCTCCGGCGGTGTCGATGGAGCGCGCCGCGGTGAGCTCTCGGTAATGGTTGGCGGTGATGAAAGCGCATTTGCCAGAGTTACGCCCTTAGTAGAGATCTACGCCTCACGAGTGCGACACATGGGTCCGGTGGGCGCAGGCCAACTGACCAAGATGACCAATCAGATCTGTGTGGTCGGGCTATGTCAGGCACTTGCCGAAGGTCTGGACTTTGCCTCTCGGGCTGGACTTGAGGTCGAGAATGTGGTCGATGCGATGTTGCAAGGTTCCTCAACTTCCTGGCAGATGGAAAATCGGGCCGACAAGATGCTGGCCGGTGAATACGACTTCGGCTTCTCCACCGCGCTGATGCGAAAGGACATAGGGCTTGTTCTCGAGGAGGCCTCTTCCATGGGTGTTTCACTTCCGGTCACGGCATTGGTGGGCCAGTTCCTGGCAGATGTCGACGCCATGGGGGGAACCACTTGGGACTGGTGCAGTTTGATGGAGAGACAACGGCGATTCGCCCCCGCGAATCTGCCACCGAACAACGCAGATGGCCGTTGAACGATGCGTCAAGACGTCCAAGAACATCGTGGGCGCAGTGACTACAGGGCCTTTCGAAATGAGAGTCCCCTGAGCCCTGGCCCCGGTGCCTAATGGCGCACGGCGGAAAGTGGCTTCGTGTGGCCATGACCGTGCTTGCCGCGGTCGTCCTCCTCTTCGGCATGTGGGAGGGCTACAAGTGGATTGGTCAACAGACCGGTGACTACTGGCCCGGAACTTCAATCGAGCTCCCAGCGTCAACCGATGACCTCACCATGCCCCACGCAATGGACATCGCCGACGAACTGTTCGAAGAGGTCCGAGATGGCCGGGCCCGTTTACCGCTGTTCCTATTCCTGCTGAAGAAGGGTTGGTTCACCCTTCAGGAGGCGGCCATCGGGTTCACCCTCGGTCTCACAGTCGGCCTCAGTCTGGCCATCCTTATGCTCCGTTGGCGGGTTGCCGAACGCGGGCTGCTGCCGTGGATCAACGTGTCCCAGACGATTCCACTGATCGCTCTAGCACCGATCATCGTGACCTGGGGGCGCCAGCAGGACCTACCCGACATGCTTTCAATCTCACTGATCGCTGCCTACCTAACTTTCTTCCCAGTCGCCGTCAGCGCGCTTCGGGGCTTGCAGTCCCCCGATTCTGCCCACGTGGAGCTCATGCGTTCCTACGCAGCTCCCTGGCGGACCACCCTCGTCAAACTGAGACTTCCTGCTGCACGTGCCTACCTGTTCCCTGCATTGAAAATTGCAGCCACACTCAGCGTTGTTGGGGCAATCGTTGGCGAGATCTCCATCGGCACCAAGACCGGCCTGGGACGGGCGATCCTTGAATACGCGCAGCGCTACGCCGTCTCGCCTGAGCGGCT
>ENA-UPTF01000027-UPTF01000027.1-marine-metagenome-genome-assembly--contig:-NODE-27-length-96122-cov-12.985392_pt1 | contig 96122 bp, 111 predicted proteins | sample MGYA00238166_ERZ767019 | MGnify/ENA primary metagenome ERZ767019 (study PRJEB28930, sample SAMN06266391) | marine metagenome | isolation source: Sea water from 250 m depth | place: Atlantic Ocean... | reverse complement strand
CTGCTCTTTCATTTTCTTCAAAACAATATGAAAATGCAGGAATTCCATGTTGTGCTTCACAACAATTTATTTGGTAATTTTTTTCTTTTACAACATTACCCTCATCTACAATTGTAATGAAAACTGGAAATGGTAATCCAAAATTTAATACTTTGATATTTGCTGTAATGAATTCTTCAATTCCAGCTGGGCCATAAATCTCAACAGCTTCTGTTCTTTTTTGTAATGACATTGTTTGTAAAAGACCTAAAATACCTAAACAGTGATCTCCATGAAGATGTGTAACAAATATTTTCATCTTTTTGTTCCATGGCAATCCTGCTTTCAAATAGGCAACTTGTGCACCTTCACCTGCATCAAACATTAAAACCTCATTTTCACGAACAAGACAAATGCATGTTAGTGAGCGTTCCACTGTTGGTGCAGCAGCAGATGTTCCAAGATAAACTATTTTCATTATATTATTTTCACTTCAATGCATCCGAAATAACTTTTGATACATCCACTTTTGCAGATTCACCCGGTATGGTATTTGTGCTAATTATTTGAGATACGCCTGCATTTTTGATCTTTTTTGCAGCATCATTGACCAATAACGCATGTGTGCATGCTACAAAAACACGCCTGCATTTTTGTTTCTTTAAAAATTGAGTTGCTTTGATAATACTTCCACCAGTACTAATCATATCATCTACTAAAATCAAATCTCTGTCTTTAACATCAACTTTTCCTGAAAGAATTTTCACTTTACCAGTTTTTCTGTCTCTCTGTTTCTTTAACGCGATAAAATCTGTCTTTAAAAGTTCAGAAAACTTTACAGCTCTTTCTTTTCCTCCCAAATCTGGTGATACAACTACTGGATTTTTCATTTTCATTTTCTTAAAATGTTTGACTAGAACTTCCATCGCTGAAACATTTTCTGATGAAATTTTTAGTTCTTTTAATGCTAATTTACTGTGAATATCTACTGTGAGAACTTTTTTTACACCTGCTGCTTTGAGTAATTTTCCAACAACTCCTATGGTGATTATTTCTCCTCCAAGAAACTCTCTATCTTGTCTTGCATATCCCATGTAAGGAATAACTGCATATACTTTTGATGAAAATTTTTGTACTTTTGAAACAATACTCAATAATTCTAAAAGATTTGAATCAACTGGTGGATAGGTTGATTGGACTACTACCACTATACTTTTTTTTGGAATCTGATTAATTGTTATTTTACTTTCTCCGTCTGGGAATACTTTTTTTTCAGTTTTAATATACGGCGATTTTATTTTTCTAGCAATTCTTTTGGCTAGATCTGATGATGAATCTCCACCAACAACTGTAAATTTTGCCATTAAATCAACGAATCAAAACGGATTCTTAAGTTTTCGTAAGATTATTTTTTACTCTAATCTCCTTTCTTTTGTAAAAATAGCTTGTAATTGCTACTACGCTTACCCCAATAATCTGTACTCCAAGCCAATCTAGTCCCTGAAATGATATTGTCTCAAATGTAAATGGTGAAAACAATGGAAATTCTGTACCTGAATTAAGTGCAACATCTGCTAAGAAAATATCAAATGCAATGTGTGATAAAACCGCACCAAACGCAACAGCACATATTCTGATATCTTTTCCTCGTAGAATTACAAAAAATACTATAGAGACAATTACCGCAAATGGAATTGAATGACTCATTCTTGAGACTAACTCTATATCTAAAAATTGTAGTAAATGATCTGAATCTAAGAAGATTGCAAAACTTCCACCTAGAATTATGTATCTAATACTTAATGTCCCTAATCCGATTATTGCGCCCCAAAAAACATGACCTAACACATGCTCATACGTAACGCTACTCACTACAAGTGGATTTCCAATCACAACTGTGAATTCACTTTCAGGGAAGAAGGCACCAATCATCGAAAATGCAAATGAAACGAAAGCAAAAATTATTGAATTTTTTAAAATGAATTTAATGATGTCTTTCAACATCAATTTTGATTTTCTTAAATAAATTAATCATTACTATTCATCTCCTGATTCACCACGACCCAAGTCTCCTAATCCATACTCATCCATTACCTCGTTACGCTTAGAGTCAAGTTGGTTAATCTCCTGCTCTTCACGCTTTTCATCACCTTGGTAAACTGTTCTAATTGGCCATGGAATTCTAATATCATATTTCTTGAACTCTTCGTACATAATTAGACGCATATCACTTTTTGTTTTGAATTGTGCACCATAATCTCTAACGTAAACCCACATTGAAAAGTCCAAAGATGAATCATTAAACTTGTCAAATCGTACAACTGGTTGTGTTACATCCACATGAATGTCTTTGTCACATCCACAACTAGGTTTGTTTTCTTCTAGATATGGACATCTATTTTGTCTTACAAGATGTCTTCCTTTTGCATCTCTGGCTTCAATCATTGCACGTTTTCCAACTTTAACTAAAATTGATGTGACTTGTCTTGGATTATTCAAATATGAAACACCAACATTTACAACAGCAGGAACAAGTTTGATCTCTTTTGTATAATTAATTATTTCTGCACTAACTAATTGTCTAGTTGGAATTATTGCAACTGATTCATTTAATCCATGACGAATGTATGTTACTCTTGGTGTAATTTTATGTACATAACCGTTGTATCCACTCTGTAATTGTACTCTGTCTCCTTCTTTGACAACCTTGTCTTTTCTGATAAGTATGTAAGAAAAGTAATTCTCTAACGTTTCTTTTAATGCTAATCCAACACCAAATGCAAGTCCACCTGTTGCAGTTGCTAAAACTATTAGATCAACTTGCCACCAAGATACTACTCCAATTACCACGCCAACAAAAATGAGAATTGGTAAAACCTGTTTTGCTGATTTTGGAACTCCTTCCTTCTGTTTTCTTGAATGTCCTGGTGGTTTATTTCCAGAAATTATTGGATCAAAACCACTATTCCTTTTTTGCTCTCTCCAGATATCTATAGGATAAATCTCCTCAGGAATTACTCCTGGAAATAACTTTCTTCCCGATGCATTGTTCCCACTTGTACAATAATTGAAGTATTTTTCATATTTTTTACGCTCAGATTTTTTCCATTGTTCAAATGGGTTCTTGGCATTTTTCTCATAGCTTCCAATTGGGTTTCCTTGTGAAGTACGAAAAGTCTCAAGATATTGTATTCCTTGTTCTGTTTGCATGTATGAATTAAATTCTTCATCAGTCAAATCATCTGGTTTTTGTTTTGGTGGGATCCATTTGTACAATTTATGAAAAAAGTCATCAGCATCATCTGGAAATCCTCTCATTTCTCTCCACGCCTCAAAATCTTGTCGTTCTAAAACAGAGCTATCACGTTTTGTTAGTGCAATTGGAACTAGCTGTGAAATTGTATATCCTATAACCAAAATATTCAGGGTGTTCAACATTTTTGCAAAAACTTCACTTGGTGCAAGCTCTCCTTCTAATTGTATTCCTGCTGATTCTTCATCAAACAATTCAAAAACTTGGATGTACATGTTTACAGATGAAATTAAAGCAATTGCCAAAAATGGTAAAATAATTTTCCTTGCAAATCTTGCAACATGTGGTCTTACGTGATTGAATTTTTGTGTTTTAACCCAAAATGAAAATTTTCTGTAAACTACACTAATTATGATAATTCCGATAATCAATCCAATTACAGCTAATTGCAAAGATACCGAGGATGCGATCAGTTGAGATACTGTATCAAATTGACCAACTGAAATTTCACTAATTTCTTCTGCCATCCTAATATTTTTTGAGAATCCTGAACTTAAGTTAGTAGATTTGTCGTCAAGTTTTAAAAAAACTGTCAATTTTTTTCAAAAATCGCATTTTCAGGCACAATTTGTTCGTGTGTGGCAGATCCTAAAGTTTAACAGAGGATTTGTCGTAATGATGGAATGGCGCAAACAACTAATCCACAAGAATCTCTTTGGGGTGTTGATTCTTCACCAGCGATCAAATCATACACGCTTTCAAATCTGAGGAAAATTCCACAAATTGAAAAGTTTACCGAAGAGCAAATTTTTGAAATGGAGGTAGTTGCACAAGTTTTACCCTTCAAGGCAAATAATTACGTAATTGAACAATTGATTGATTGGGATAATGTGCCTGGAGATTCAATGTTTAATTTGACATTTCCACAAAAACACATGCTAAAATCCGAGCATTATGACATGATGGCTTCTGTTTTAAAAAATAACCCAGCTCCAAAAGAAATCAAAGCTATGGCAGATAAAATCAGATTAGAATTAAACCCACATCCTGCCGGACAAATGGAGCTAAATGTTCCAATGCTAAAAGACGGAACCAAGCTTTATGGAATGCAGCATAAATACAAAGAAACAACCCTCTTTTTCCCTAGTCAAGGACAAACATGCCATGCATATTGTAGCTTTTGTTTTAGATGGCCACAATTTGTTGGAATGGATGAAATGAAATTTGCAATGAAAGAAGGTGACGAACTAGCACAGTATGTGAGAGAGCATCCTGAAATTTCAGATATTTTGTTTACTGGAGGAGACCCAATGATAATGCCTGCAAAAATATTTTCTGCCTATATTGATACACTACTTGATGCAGATCTACCAAATTTGAAAACAATTCGAATAGGAACAAAGGCTTTGTCTTATTGGCCATACAAATTTGTCTCTGACAAAGACTATCAAGAAACACTTGAAACATTTAGACGAGTAAACAAAAAAGGAATTCATCTTGCAATAATGGCGCATTTCAATCATTTAGCCGAATTAAAAACAGGTGCAGTAAAACTTGCAATTAAAAATGTTAGAGAAACAGGCGCACAAATCAGAACCCAATCTCCACTTCTCACCAACATTAACGATGATGCAGATATGTGGGCTGAAATGTGGCAAAAACAGGTAGAGCTTGGTTGTATTCCATACTACATGTTTGTTGTAAGAGATACTGGAGCACAACATTACTTTGGAGTACCTCTAGTCAAAGCACATAAAATTTTCCAACAAGCAATTCAAAAAGTAAGTGGATTAGGACGAACCGTTAGAGGCCCATCTATGTCAGCTACACCAGGAAAAGTACAGATTGACGGAATAGCAGAAGTAAATGGAACTAAAGTTATGGTTTTCAGAATGCTCCAGGGAAGAAATCCAGAGTGGGTAAACCGTCCGTTCTTTGCAAAATATGATGAAAACGCAATATGGCTTGATGATCTTAAACCTGCATTTGAAGACAAATTCTTCTTTGAAGACGAATTAAATGAAATTAAACAACAAAAAAAGCAAAGCATGAATAGTTAAAATATGGATTTTTCAGGTAATATGATATGAGAAAAGAGTTTGTAGTTATGAGAATTGATGCAGCCCCTGATGGTGCTCCATATGTTCTAGTCACTCTTTCTTTAGCCAAAGATATGGCAGAAGGAAATCAACCTGCAAATCCATCTCCAAACGTTATGGGATTTTCCAACATGGATGATATGATGAAAAATCTTAACAAAATGATTTCAGGTGGAGGTATGGGCATGATGGGCGGCGCAGCACCAGGAACAACATCAATCAAACTAGACATGCACGAATACAAGCAGCTAAATTTGTCTGTAGGTGACAAAGTCAACCTAGATATCTCAAAATCTGAAACCTTAGGCGTATAGATCTCTTTAAAAATCTGAAATTTCTGTTATTTTCATGGGCGATAAATCTGATGAAATGGTTCAAAACCTCAAGATGGAACTAGACTCCTATAAAGAAAAGCTAAAATCTATTTTCTCCAAGAAAAAAAACTAGAATTATGAGCGCCAGTGAATTTCTGCGAAATGAACATCAGGATATCCTTCGTCTTGAAAAAGTAATTACAAAATCCTACAAAGCGTTGTATGATGGAGTAGACATACCATTTTCTGATATAGATAAGATAAATTTTCTAATTGCAGAATTTTTAGACTCTGTACATTTTACAAGAGAAGAGGGGTCATACTTTCCTTGTGTTGCATCATATGATCATCTAAACAAGGAAATTCGCGAGCTGTTAATTGAACATGAATTCAGCAGAAACATAGCAAGATCAATTTCAAAAAATCTAAAACTATGGAAAGAAGGTCAAAACAAACGTGAACCGGTTGCTAGATTTTTGAGCGTATATTCGACTTTTCTAATAGAACACATGAAAAGAGAAGAAGCATTTTTTGAAAAGGCTGAAAATGAAATTCTCTCAAAAGAAGAAGAACAAGAAATGTTTGAACAGTTTCAATCAATATCGGCAATTGCTGAAAAGGTAACCTCTCTTCTAAAAGACATTGATTATCTAGAATCTCAAAACTGGGCAAAATAACATTCTTAAGCGGTAATTTTACTGCCAATTACATGGCATTTTGTTTATGGATGACTGGTTTACCTTGTTCAGGTAAGACCACAATAGTAAGAAAACTTGCTGAAACCATACCAAATCTAGCCATTTTAGACGGAGATGAACTAAGAGAATGGTTCTCACCAAAGGACTTTTCAAAAGAAGCAAGAGATGAGCACAACAGAAGGGTTGCTCATTTGTCAAAATTACTCCTAAAACACAACGTTCCAATGGGCGTATCACTAATCAGCCCATACAAGGAAAATCGTGCAAATGCAAGAGAGATAATTGGTGATGATACAAAATTCTACGAAGTTTATGTCAATGCATCATTAGCACAATGTGAAGAACGTGATGTCAAAGGAATGTATGCAAAAGCCCGCTCTGGAGAGATTAAGGGATTTACCGGAATCGACGACCCATATGAGGCACCAGACAATGCAGATTTAGTCTTAGATACCGAGAACAAATCTCTAGATGAGAGTGCTGCTGAAGTTTTAGAATTTTTGAAATCTAAGAATCTAATCTAGAAATAGCATTTAATGCATCTTGATGAATTAATCCATTAGTTACCAATATCCCATTTTCATGATTCACTGATTCTGTATTGTATATCATTTCCTTGCCTGAGATATCAGTCATCTTTCCACCCGCCTCTGAAATTATACAATTAGAGGCACAAGTATCCCATTGTTTCATCTTGTTTGTGGCAGTCATGTAAATTTCGGCATCTCCAGATGCAATCTCTGTTACTTTGAGAGAACTTCCAATATTTGTGACAACTGAAATCTCCATTTCATCTAACAACTTTTTCTCCCTTTCTGAAAGATGATGTCTGCTTACAAGAGCATGGCAATTCTGTATTTCTGACATCATTGAAACCTCAATTTTTTCCCATTCCTCATTATGGCAAAATGCTCCTTTTCCGGATTCAGCTAAATACATCTTCTTTTTGATAGGCCAATATATCAAACCCAAAATTGATTTTTGTTTTTCCACCAATCCTACCATTATAGTAAACTCTCCTGTTCTGTTTACAAAATCTGTTGTTCCATCTAGTGGATCAACTATCCAAACCTTTTCTTCTGATAGTCTTTTTTTGTCATCTACATCTTCTTCAGATAATATGGTAATTCCGGTTTCTCCCAAAACCTCTTTCAAAATTTTATTACTTTCAATATCTGCTTGTGTGATTGGTGAATCATCATCTTTCTTTTCAGTTGAAAAATCTGTTTCATAAACCTCGAGAATTTTCTCTCCAGCTTTTTCTATGCCATCAATAATTTTTCCCAATTCTGGTATTGTTGATTTAAACGGTAATTCACTAATCATTCTTCAAATCTCTATTTGCCAATTCTGGTTTTAGAGTCCATGCTACTGCTAGACCAACAAATGGAATTGAGATCAATCCTGTCATTTGAACTATAATCAATAGTTGCTGTTGTGCCACATCTGGTACTGTAATGAGCCATGGAAGTGGGAGTGATAAAATGAACCAAATCCCTACTAGAAGTCCAACTATCTCAATTCTCTGTTTTTTTCTAGCATTCATTGTAAAATCACTCTGTTCTCATCAAATTTAATTCTTGAACTTTATCCCAAAGGTGACCCTTCTATTGAGGACATAATTTATGCCGCTGGCTACAGCAATTCCGATTCCTGCACCATACATGTGGTAAAATGCGCTACTTTCGACTAGGGTGACTGTGATTCCCAACTGGATGGCCATTCCAATAGCACTAATTATGAGGAATTTTATGTACATTACAGAATTCTTTTTGTCTTCTACATGACTGCCAAACGTCCAGTATCTGTTGAAAAAGAAATTTGTAGTAATTGAAACTGAGATTGCTATAATTTGGGATGCAACATACCAGAAGCCTGCAATGTCTGTTAGAATATACAAGATACCTAAATTTACTAAAACTCCGCTAGCACCTACAATGTAAAATTGAACTGCATGTTTTGCAAATAACGATAGTCCGCCTTTCTTCTCTCCGTCTTCTATCGTCATAATCCCCTCTTAATTCACCCACTATAATTAACATCTGATCAAATAATTTCTAATTTATAAAAAAAGCCTAGTTTTTTTGTAATTATTTCATGAATATCTTAAATACCATAAAGACGTACTGGATATAATGCGTAAGGATGTAAATCCTATCGATTAAACTTGCGTGGTCCTGCAGAGCAGAAATTAGAGCCAAAGCACATTTGTGCGGGCAAAAGTGAGGGAATCTCACATTGCTTTGCCAAAGGGCCACGCCCCCATTAATTTAGACTAGATGCTTCTATCGATTGCAATCAATGAAATGCTGACTGAACCCTTTAGATTGCCATATCTTTGAACCATTAAATCATAATCACACGTATTCTGATTCTTACATTGCAGATCAGAAATTTCAAAATATTTGTCTCCAGAATAGTCCCAGGTGTAGTATTTTGAGATTCCAGTATCAACCAATTCTCTTTGTAAGATAAATTCTTCAGAGAATACTCGAACTCCATGTCCATCTCCGCCCACAGTTATTCTCAGACGTTCTGGTGAATCTCCCATAGGGACGAATTCGAATTTGTATGGAACATTTTTGTCTAATGATATCGGTGCGAATTGGTGAGAAGCAACATCATGAAATTCTGGTCCTGAAAAACGGAAATTCCAAATCTCTGAATCGGCACGTTTTTCCTCATTTCCACCTGGATTTGCTACCGCCCCGTATGCAATTGAAACTGCAATCGCTACGGCTACTATTCCTCCAGCAATGACCGTTTTATTCATAATCTAGGCATGAATTTCCCAGATTATAGTCATTTTGTTGAATTCTAGTCACACAATTTCTATAATTGGTGAACCATTATTCACACCGGAAATTAATAACATATTTCAAAACAGTACGCATGGCAAGTTTCCAAGACAAATGGGCCGCTCCACAAAAGCAAAGCTTCATGGACAAATTAGGTGATACTCTAAAACCAAAAGGATCACTAAAACCAAGAGTCGAAATGGCTGTAAAACGATTACAGGCTCAAATCGGAAAACTTGATGGCATGTGCCAAAAACTCCAAGAAAGAGACCAGAAAATTTTCCAAAAAATTGTCGCTGCTCAACAAGCACACGACACCTATTCAAGTAAAGTATTATCAAACGAACTAGTAGAAGTTCGAAAAGTTAACAAAATTATGACCAACGCCAAAATGGGCTTGGAGAGAATTGAATTAAGATTAACAACCTTCCACGACCTAGGAGATACAGTTACCACATTGATGCCAACAATCGGCCTCATGAACGGACTCAAATCATCACTTGTCAAATTCATGCCAGGTGCAGACCAAGAGATTGGTAGAATGACTGAGATGTTAGGTGGACTAATGACTGAAACCTTCAGCAGCAGTGGATCATCATTCGGAGTTGAAGAATCAACAAACGCTGAATCTGACAGCATCTTAGCAGAAGCAGCAGCAGTTGCAGAATCACAATCAGGAGAACAGTTCCCTTCAGTACCAACAACTGGAATGGAGCAATTTGATATTCCAACTTCTGAATCAAAATTTATGTAGATTTTCTAAAAACTAGAAGTTTTTTCTCGTGACTCTTTGAAACTAGTAATTCTCTTTCCTTCGTCATCGATGATTTTGTCTATTCCAGATAATTTCTCTCTCATTGATGAGATTAGAGTACCAACCTCATCTGCCTCATTTTCTACAGCATTTCTTTTTTGAGATAAATGTTCAATTCCACGTGTTTCCTCATCGATATAATCTGAAACTTTCATTAATTTTTCCTTCAAATTTTTAATGTCTACAGATTCTTCTTCGATCTCCTTTTCGAGGTTTGTTCTTTTCTCTTTTAGATTGGCAATCAAACCTCCAACATAATCAATAGCCTCTTCTAGCTTTGCTCGTTTGTTCATCAATGATGAAATACCGATATCAGAATCTGATTGAGCCATTTCTTGAGGTGGTTCAGGCATAGATTCGGCTGGTCTTTCTTCCATCATTTCGCCACCTTCGTCTTCTTTGGAAGAACCTAATAATCCAGTCACGAATTAACTTCATTTTCCTCAAATAAAAAGATGAAAGAACGAATTTTACACACATTTTACACACACGAAAAAATACAATTTTCCGCCCCCGCCACCAAAATTGCCATTTTTAGTTGATTTTTAGCCGTTTCAAAGCTGTTCCGCTATGCGTTCCTATATGAAATTTCAAAATGTCCCTCATAAAGCTGGGGTTCGTATACTACAGCATGTCAAAACAACAATACAGATCCGAAATGGGAATAATGGGAGACATCTTAGATGTTACCATGAATGGAGGCCAGCAAGGCGTTATTGTGTCTGCAATCTCCAGAAGAGCAAACCTATCTCACTATGCCGTTCTTGATAAATGTGAAAAACTCATCAATGCAGGCTTAGTTGAAACAAGACGAGACGATAGAAACCGCAAATTCATGATAACTGAAAAAGGTCTAAAATTCTTTGATGAATTCAAAAACTTCCAAAATCTCCTAGAATCTATGAATCTGAGGTATTAGAAAATGAACCAAGAGTCAGTGTACTGTGGTTGGTTGGAAGATTCCAAGAATGATGGAATGCTTTTAAGCCCAACAGATGCCCTGATTTTGATGGCACGTGTACACGTAGCAGCTTTCGTCCTAATTCTGCTGGCTATGTCTGTACCGCTACAGCACTCTTTTGGCTCTACTCGAACCCTCGATTTCTTTCTTTTTCCTGATGGATCGACACATGTTACTTATTCTTTAGACTCTGATCCGCTTCTTCCTGATACTGAGGTCTCACTTTATGGTGATTCTCTTGAAAATCTTGTGGCAGAAGATGAAAATGGTTTTCTTTTGTCCACACAATCTGAAAAAAACATTTTACAAGTTGAGACTCTTGGGTCTTCAAACATTCTGATTAATTATGATACATACTCGTTAATTTCAAAAGATGGAAAAATTTGGTCATTTGAGATAGATTCTCCAGTTGAATTCAATGTGGTAATGCCGGAAAACTCTGTGATAGTAGGAATGTCAACATTTCCTATTGATATGAATGTGGATTCTGATAGAACCAAAATTTTACTTCCTAGCGGTCCTGCTGAAATTACATATTTCTTGGCAGTAGCAGAATCATCCCAGGTTTTGCCTCCTGAAGAAACTCCTGTAACAGCAGATAATGATAACTCTATGATGTATGTGGCAGGTGGAGCCGCTGTAGCAATCGCTGCAATCGCTGCAATTGCAATAAAGATGAAAAACAAACCAAAACAAATCGTTTCTGCTCCACAAACTACTGTAGTTGCAGAGAGGAACGAGCCATTCAATATTGAAAAGGTCCTAGAAATGCCAGATCTTAGAGAAGATGACAAAGACATAATCAAATTTATTCATGAAAATGGTGGTAGCGCACTAGAAAGTGATCTTAGGAAAAAATTCCTCTTACCTAGAACAACAATGTGGAGAGCAGTAAAAAGACTCGAAAGACATGAATTAATTGAAATCACTAAAAAAGACCAACAGAACCTCATAAAATTGACAAACGTGGAGACTGACAAAAATGAATAAAATTTATGGAATTCTTGCAATCTTTGCTTTTGCTGGTCTTTTGTTGCCAACATCAGCTATGCAAGTTGATGCTTCATCTGATTTAGATTACATGTTAAAAATTGCTGAAAAGGCAAAACGCTACATAAAACACAACATCGATGAAATGGAAAATAACAATACCCAGGATTGGAAAAACAGACAGGTAGTTCTTGAGATATATGACAAAAGTGCTTATGAGATTGATCAATTAGAAGCTGCAATCAAAGAAGGAGATGTAAAATCTGCAAGAGAACATTTCATTTCTTCAATGAGTAAAATCAAACAAATCAGTCAGATGCTAAATCAAATCGCTGAAACTAAAGCACAAGATGCATCATTACCTGATCATTCTCAAATCATCAAACGATACGAGATGAATTTCCAGAAACTCCAGCAAATTTCTGATAAGATTGGAGCAGATATTGACTTTTCAGAAATGAAAAATCTTCTAACACTTGCTAAACAGAATAATCAACAAGGTCAAAGCGATAAAGCAAAACAAACTATTGATCAGATTGCTTTGAAAGGATTAGAAATTTACAAAAATCTTCAGACAGTAAATGACAAAAATAAAATAATTCGTGCACAAGCATTAGCTGAAAAATATGTTGACAGAATCAATACGTTGATTGTTCAGGCTAAAACCTCTGGCTTGCTAGATTATGTGAAAATGTTGGAAAACTCAAAAATCCAACTAATCTCCTCAAACTCTACATCTCAAATCACAAAACAAATCAGAATAGTCATCACAATACACAATGATATCGAAGAAATCAACAGAAATAACTTGCAACAAATTGATGTTGATCAAATACAATTATCTCAAAAACAAAAAATCACATCCGAACTCTCCCAATTTGAGACTAGAGCAAAGCTACTTCATTCTGATGTAAAAGGAAGTAATGCTGCATTGTACTATGTAGAAAAAGCGATTGCCATTATTGACAATGTACGAAACAATCTAGATGATTCTGAACGAAAAATTAATTCAAAATTGCAGTTAATAGACGAACTCCTAACAAAAGCAGAAAAACTTGTACAAGAGTCAACATAAACTTCATATAGATTTCAATCTCGTTTTTCATTATGACTTCAAAAGCAATCATCCTCTGTGTTGGATTACCAATGGTGATTTTTGGAGCATTCATAGCACTAGCCATAGCACCACTTGCTGTAGGGGTAGAATCAACAATTGAGTTTGTTGGAAGCCTAATTGGAATATTGGGTGTTGTCTTTATGATCTCAGGTATGTTCTACAAGAAAGAAATAGTTGTTCAAGAATAATCGTGCGTAAATAATTCACATCCTTTAAAATAACCTTTGAAATCAATTAAGATCACATGGACAAAGAACGTGTGAAAAAACTCGTACGTGAATTAATCATTGAAATCGGTGAGGATCCTACTAGAGAAGGTCTAAAGGACACTCCTAGAAGAATCGCAGATGCATATACTGAAATCTTTTCCGGATATGACTCTGATTCTGAATTATCTGTTCAATTTTCAGAAGACTCTGAGATGGTAGTTGCAAAAAATATTCAATTCTATTCAATGTGTGAACATCACATGTTACCATTTTACGGAACAATACAAATTGCATATATCCCAAATGGTCGTGTCTTTGGAATATCTAAACTAGTTAGAGTTGTAGAAAAATTCTCAAAGAGATTGCAAATTCAAGAAAGAATTACAAAAAATGTTGCAGATGAGATTTATGCTCAGGGTGTTAAAGGAGTAGCAGTAATGGCAGAAGGTGAGCACCTCTGTATGAAAATGAGAGGTGTCAGAAATGATGCTCAAATGACATCTTCAGCATTTAGAGGGGTATTTGAGGATCAAAAAACCAAAGAAGAGCTACTCAAAGCCATTCAAAACAAGTAAGATCCTATCAAAAATTAAATAATCCCCTAATTAGAAAATCATTATGCCTGCACGAAATAACATACATGTTCCAAGTGAATCATGGCCATTTTTTAGTTGGTTTGTTATTGAATTTGCAATAGTTATCGCAGTTGCAGTAGTCATATCATGGCAAGTTAACCCATTCTTTGAAGACTCTGTAGTAATGTATGGTTGGGAATGTGAACAAACATCACAAATAACTGACTGTACTATGAGTGATGAGCCAGAAATGCAGCAAACAGCACTAAACTGGATATTCTGGGGAATTGTAGGTATGGTATTTGCAGCATGGTATCTTGGTGCTCGTAGATTTGTTTTGAAAAGAAGAATTCTCTAATCTTATTTCAAATATTTGGTTTTATCTTCAATCTTTGCTTTTGCAAATGCAATCTTTCTATTATTACAGGATTCACATTTTCCACATTGCACCTTGCCGCTAAGATAACAGCTCCAAGTTTTGAAAATCTCATTTCCTAATTCCTTGTAGCCTTTTTTTATTAAATCACTTTTTGAAATGTTCTCTGAATATGGCGACCAAATTTTAATTTCTTTTCTTATTTTATTTTTAATTCCGTCGTATTCACCTTGGTTTAGGGCGGTCTGAATTTTTCTAGTAAATTCTGGTCGGCAGTCTGGATATTTTGTATCTCCTTTTTGTGCTCCATATGCAACTAGTTCTGCATTTAGGGTAAATGCCCATGCTGTGGCAATTGAGAGAAAAATTGCATTTCTGATTGGAACCACGATGGAATATTCAAAGGTACTAGGCATCTTTTTCTTTGTACTGGTTAGGACATTGCTATCTCCATACAATTCCTTCATGAAACCAATATCGAGAATTTTGTGCTCCTTTAGTTTTAGTAATTTTGCTATACGCTTTGCAGCCTTTATCTCCTCAGACGCTCTCTGGCCATATGCAAATGTAATTCCATACAACTGGTATCCTTTTTTCAAATAAGATACCATACATGCTGAGTCTAAACCTCCACTTAGAATGATTACTGCTTTTTTCATTTTCTATCTTCTGATTATTGGTCCTTTGCTTGGTTTACAAATAAAAACCTCTGATTTCTTTTTTGCAGCTTTGAATCCTCTTTTCATTGCATTAGAAATTTTCTTTGCATCATGTTTTTTATCTGTAAATGCTATTACCGATGGTCCTGCACCGCTAATTGTAACTCCGTATGCCCCAGCAGCCATTGCATTTTTTTTCACTTTATCAAATCCAGGAATCATGTGTTTTCTTGCAGGTTCAACAATTACATCTTGTACTGATCTTCCAATTAATTCGGAATTTTTCTCTGAAAAACCTGCTACAATAGCTGATGCATTTGAAATATTTTTTACCATATCTGACAATGAAACTTTTTTTGGTATGGCACCTCTTGAAACTTTGGTTTTCTTTGCAGGAACCTTCAATTCTGGTACTGCCACGCACAAAACCAAGTCATTTGGCGGTTGAATTTTGACTACGTGCAATGGTTTTGTCTTAACTATTACAAATCCACCTAACGCTGATGCTGCAACATTATCATAATGTATTGTTCCTGCACTAGCCTTTTCCCCAATTCCTGCAAATTCAACTAGTTCTGCATCTGTCAATTTCAAATTATACAATTTGTTAAGACCTACTGCACATGCAGCAGCTGATGCTGCACTACTTCCCATACCAAATCCTGCAGGAACATTTTTTTTAATTTTAATTTCTATACCATCTTTTATCTTGAATTTCTTTTTCATTGCAGATACAACTAATCCGGCAGTATTTTTTGATGGACTAAGAGGAATATTATCTGAACTTACTATGACAACTCCCTTTCCTTTCTTTGTTAGAATTACATTATCATATAGTGCATCTAGTGCCATGCCAAACACATCAAATCCTGGACCTAGGTTTGCTGTAGAGCAAGGAGCACGTACGGTTACTGATTTTGCCATTAATCTTCTATTTCTTCGCCCAAGTTAATAGTTCTGCTTAGTGCGCTTTGTAGATTCACCATTCCATCTCCTGTTGCATTAGAAACTGGAATCAAATCCTGCTGAAAGTCATTTCTGTTTATGCTTGTTAACATGTCTGATACTAGAGAAAATGTATCTCCATTCACTTCTCCTGCCAAATCTGCCTCTAATTTTGAGTCTGTTCCGGACCAGCTTAAAACTTGCTGTAATTTCTCTTCAATCAAATCAGTTTTTGTAATTACATTAACTGTTGGTAATCCTAATCGTAATCTTATTGATGTTGAAAGTAACATTAGTGAGACAAAGTTACTTGGGGTTGACACCATTGTTCCGTCAAACAAAAACAAATTCATCTTTTCTTCAGCTTCAAAGTTCTGTACAAAAAATGGGCCACTCTGTCTATATGCAAACAATTCAATCTGTCCAGGCGTATCCACAATCAGATAATCCGGATTAATTGTATCTGCCTCTTTTTGTATATCATCAATTTTTGTGGCAATCAAATCATTTGCCATTATCAATGATCCATTTGATCCCAATTCGTACTGTTCCATCAAAGAATTGACATCCACATAATCTCTGACATCAATATCTGGTGAATATGGTAAGCTGGCAACTCCTGGATCTAAATTTAGTGTAATTGGAAATGTGGCATTTTTTGCATAATATTCCTTAATTTTTGAAGTCAGTAATGACTTTCCTGCCCCTGCTGTGCCTGTAACAAAAATAACTTTCAATGGTTCGACAAAAATTCTTTTTTATTCGCTTATATTTGAATCTCTTAAAACTTGAGCAATGAACTGGCGACTAGCAGTAATTCCTGTTACTCTCATTCCAATCATAATAATTGCAATTCAGTTTGATATTGAAGCCGAGGATGTCTTTGCAATAGGAGTTATTCCTTTCACATTGGCCGTAGTCGCAATAATGGCAAAATTAGGATTACAGGGATTGAAACTTGCTTACATTGCACGAACCTTTCTTGGCCCATTTGATTCCATAAAACGATTAACCGCGATGCGTGTTGGTAGTGAGTTTATCAAATTTACAACTCCAATGTTTGTTGGAGCCGAGTTTGCAGTTATTTACTATATGACAAAAAAAGGAATACCAACATCAAAAGCATCTTGGGTCGCATTATTAGATATTGTAACTGAAGTCTTTGCTGCAGGCGTACTTTCAATTTTAGCAGGAATATTAGCAATAATGTATGGTGCATACGTTGTTGGTGCAGTAGTTTTAGGAACCGCTGTTCCAATTACAGGGCTATGGATTGTTTTGTTTTTCTTATCATCAAAGCGCACATTTACACTTCCAAGAGTAATCTCATTTCTTGCAACTACAATAGGAAAAGAACGTGGAGAAAAATATGTTAAACAAACCAACGGATGGATTGAAGAAGTTTGTGTAATGAGTAGAGAAAACCTTCACTCTAGTAAATCCAAAAAAACCTTCACTATAGGATTCTTTGTATCAATAGTATCTTGGATGTGCTATGGAATTTCATTTTTGGTAATTGCAAATGGTGTAGGCTATGCAGTAGAATTTTTTGATTCAATCATGGCAGTAATGGGTGCTAACGCAATTGCAAATCTTCCAATTACCGTAGGTGGTTCTGGATTGGCAGAATTTGGAATAATTGCATATCTAAATAATTTGGATCCATTCAATTTTTCAGCTGATGTTGACTCATTACAATGGAATGCTGTGATTGGTTGGAGAATTGCTACATACTACATACCAATTGCTGTCACATGGATCTTGTTGGTAAAATTAGCATTAAGTAAAATTAGTAAACCAAATTCTGCATGAGAAATGGATTTTAAAAATAAAGTTGTTGTAATTACCGGTGCATCCAGTGGAATTGGTGAGGCAGCAGCTGAACAATTTGCAAAAAGAGGCGCAAATCTAGTCTTAGTTGCACGAAGAAAAGAGAAATTAGAACAAGTTGCGCAAAAACTTTCAAAATATTCAATCAAAACTTTGGTTCAGGTTTGTGATGTATCTGACAAACAACAAGTTAAACAAATGTCTGAAAAAGTAATTGAGACATTTTCTAGAATTGATATTTTAGTAAATAATGCAGGATTTGTTATCTATGGAAAAGTAGAAGAATTGTCCATTGAAGACATTGAATCTCAAATGCAAACAAACTATTTTGGTACAATTAACTGCACAAAATATTTTCTTCCACACTTTCTTAAGCAAAATTCTGGTCATATGGTTAATGTGGCATCCGTTGGTGGAAGCTTTGGGGTACCTGGTATTGCATCTTATTGTGCAACAAAATTTGCAATGTTGGGGTTTTCTGAGGGCTTACACCATGAACTGCATGGAACTAATGTTGGGGTAACTGTTGTTAGCCCAATAATGGTTAGAACAAGCCTATTTGATCATCCCTCTTTCAAAAATTTCACAAAATTTGCAACCGGAATTTCATTAAGTGCTGATACCGTTGCAAACGCAATAATCAAAGCCTCAGATTCATCTAGATTAGAAATTGTTGTTCCATCTTTTGTAAGAATTGGAATATGGTTCAAACAAACATTCCCATTTTTGATTAATCCTATTATTGGAAATAGATTTAGAAAACAGCTTGATAAAAGAGACTCTTAGATGTTTTCGTCTGTAACTATAATTTCTGTTACTTCATACTGAATAATTTCTTTTAGATTAATTCCTTGTTCTGCAAGATAATCTACTGTTTGTTTGCTTAGTTTTGCTTTTAGTTCATTCAGTTTGAATTCACACACAACACCTTTCATCAAATCATTCAAGTTAACATCTTTTCCAAGCTTTAGTCCTTCAAGAATTGTTGTTCCTTGAACAGACTCGTATAACTGTAAATCAACTTTCTTATCGTCTTCGTTGATATCTAAAATGTAGCCTGAATTTTTCATTGATTTTGGCTTGCCGAATTTTGGTGACTCTAATTCTTTGTTAATCTCTTCCGGAATCTCGTCCTTTTTTTTAGCCATTTTTCTTCAAAAACTTATTGTGCTTCTTTGTCTTTTTTGCTCTTTTGCCACCAATCTAGATAATCGTACTGTTTATCTGATTTTGTGCTTTCTTTACGAGATAATTTGTATCTAATATCACTAACCTGTTCTCTTGTAGCATAGAGACCACATCTCTTACAAATGAAGTGTTTTGTTGCAGGATCTAGTTTCATAACAAATCCCATACTCTCAGAATCAATTTCATCTTCTAGTTCTCGATATGGTGGTGCTCTAAATTCATAACCTTCTTCTTGCTCTTCAGCCTTAAAATCTGCCTCTAGCTGTTTCTTTCTTTTTGCTATTTCTCTACTTACACACTCAGGACAGTTTACCAATATCGATTTTCTTCTATTTTTACATAAGAGTGTTGCCACATTTTTTGGATCAGAAAAATGACTGATGCGCGGATTAACTCTTCATCCCTTGCGGTCAGTTCGCCCATCGACAAACCGCGCACCAGTACGCTGATTAATTTCTAAAAGATGCTATTATTTTTTGTCTTCTAAAATTTCTGATACAATCTTTGTTGTGTTACTGACTCCATTACCATTGAAATTTCTTGAAAATCCTTTAACCGAATCAGTATATTCCTCATAATTTTCATACATTTGTTTTACCGCCTCTACTATTTGCCCTCTGTTTTGAGCAAATAATCCCAGTTTCTTTTCTTTTATCCATTCAATCTGATTCGTGTGTTCATCATAAATTGGAATTCCGATTATTGGTTTTGCATGACCACCTAAAATTTCCCCCATTACTGTATGAGAGCCATTTACTACTGCATACTTGCATAGATCCAACACAGTTTCTTTTTCTTGTTCAGAGAGGAATCCCTTGTCAATCTGAATCCAATCAACTTTTTTCTCATATGCTTCTGATATCGAATATTCATTACCATCTTTATCCAAAACTCGATCAATGCTCTCATCATTTTTTGCATGAGAAATGATTCTTTTTTCATTTTTCAACTCAGGCTGATGAAATGCTTCTTCATATCTTTCCCCCGTTCCATCATTAGTTGATATATTTCCAGTTCTCATCCAATAACCATAAACAGAATCTGAAACTAATTTTTCTAAATCACCCTTTTCACCCTTTTCAATTTTTTTCTCATTTGTAAAATGTCCGACATAGACTACTTTTTCTTGAATATCTTTTGTAAAATTTAGATTATACTCACACATTGTGTATGGTGGTTCTGAATCTGCAACTAAAATTTTAGATGCTTTGGAGATTTGTTTTGCAACAAACTCTAATGCTGGTTTAAAATATATTCTTGATTTCCATAATTTCGGCTTAAATTGATTTGTTACAAATAAACTTGTGATATTTCGTCGTTCAGCCAAAACGTTTGAACCCATATCTCCATCATTAATTACTAAATCAAATCCAATTTTGTTGTAAAGTTTACCCTCATCTTTAAGATAGCTTGAAATTTGTGTTACTAGGGGTTCATTACCCTCAACAGGCAATAGAAAATTCCACAAAGATTTTCTTAAACTTGGCCCAAACTTACCATCTATTGGTGTAGGCATCAAAACTTCATGAATATTCTGTTTTTCATCAGGAAATTTGTCTAATAATTTTTGATAGATATCGCCTTTACTAAAATAATGAAACTCGTTGTCTCCTAATTCTTTTAATTTTTCATTCAATCTCATCATTCGAGAATAATGTCCATTTCCCCATGGATAGATGAATTGTCCAATTTTTGCCATATCTCTCACCCAAAATTCCTGCTTAAATTCTCAGTGTTCAATTTCTAAAGAGTCTAAAATTGTATGAACATTATTTGGTCCTAGTTTAACTTTGATTATTTTTTTCACTGTTTTTTCATTGTTCTTTAATTTTGATTTAGATTTTGTCAAATTACTTTTTAGAAATTTTTCAATTTTTGGAACATACTTTTCCATTCCAATTTCTTTTGCATTTTTCATTATCTCTGAATCAATTCCAGATAATGAAATGTGTGGAATTATTCCTGCACTAAAAATTCTCTTTTGTAATGTTTCAATATATGTAGATGGAAAAATTAGTGGTGAAGTAGCAAGTGAAATATGAGAAATTTGTTTCTCCTTTGCAGATTTGATCAAAATATTAGTAATTAGAGAATTTTTTGATAATAGATCTTCTGACTTTTTTCCAAATTTTGATATTTTATGAAATTCTAATTCTACTTCAGATTTTAACATTCTAGGAAGTATTTTATCAACAATTTTTACTAAATGAATTACATCTTCACGTGTTTCGTAACAAATCACGAGTTTTGTCTCAAATCCTTGTTTAATGGTTTCAAGACAATTAACTGCTGAAAACTCATCTGTTACACAACAGATTGATTTTTGTGATTGTGAATTGTTTACTGTTCCTCCTAATCCTTCGTCTACAAAAATACAGACATATGCATTTGTTTTTGTAACATAGATTTGTAACAATTTATCATGTTTTGATTCTGTACCTGGTTTTGCAGAAATTTTTTGATTTTTTTGTATTAGTGTTGATGTAGATGCTAATTCTAAATCTTTTATGACAAATCCTTTTGGGTTTCCATCTGCTTTAACATAAAATTTTTCACCTTTTAAAAGAAGATTGGAACTAATTTCTCCAACTTCTGAAACTATTGTTTTAAAATTACTTTTAATTTTTTTAGCAATTGCTATTTTTTTTATTCCAAATAACAATGCAATTGCACTAGATACAAAGACTGGGTCATCTGCTTGAATACAAATTAGAAAATCATCTCTAGTAATCTTTGCAAATTTTAATTTTTTAATTTTTAAAATCTTTTCAATATTCTCTATTAATTGATTAATTTTATTTTCAGCAAATAATGATGGGTAAACAACTACCAGCGTATCTTCTGTCATCTAATTTAGTATTTTTAAGGAGTTTATATTTTACAATATCTCTTAACTTGAGCTAATTTTGATATAATTATAATACTTGATTAGATAATCAGGTTTATGGGAAAATTTACTCAACAAGAGCTAGATGAAGCAAACAAAACTCTGTCTACACCTGAGGATTGTTTGAAATGGGCATTTGATAATCTTCATCCAAAATTAGCAAAGGCATCAAGTTTTGGTGCAGAGGATGCAGCAATTATTGATATGATGTTTAAAATTAATTCTGATTCCAGATTGTTTACACTTGAAACAGGAAGATTGCCTAAAGAAACTTTTGACGCAATAGAACAAGTTGAACAACGTTACAATACAAAAATTGAAAAGTTGTATCCTGATCCAAATGAAGTTGAAAAAATGATTGAAGAAAAAGGCTTGAACTGTTTCTATGATAGTATTGAAAATAGAAAACTTTGTTGTGGTATTAGAAAAGTTCACCCAATGAACAAAATGCTTGCAACACTTGATGGTTGGATTACCGGTCTTAGAAATGATCAAAACCAGAATCGTTCTGGTGCTAGCATGCTCGAAATTGATGAAATGCATGGAAATATTGTAAAGGTTAATCCACTTGTTAACTGGACCTTTGACGAAACATGGGATTATGTAAAATCAAATAATTGTCCGTATAACAAATTACTCGATCAGGGCTATCCTAGTATTGGTTGTGAACCATGTACTAGACCGATTAAGATCGGTGAAGACATACGTGCAGGTCGTTGGTGGTGGGAAAATGACACAAACAAAGAGTGTGGTCTTCATATGAACCACGACAATTAAATTAATCATACAAAACCGATTCATATTGATTAATGCACACGGTGGAAAATTAGTAAATAGAGTAAAGGATGTTGATCCATCCGGACTAATCTCAGTTGATATATCTGCAGATTTAGCAAATGATGTAGAAAATATTGCAGATGGAATTTTTTCTCCACTAGAGGGATTTCTAAACCAACAAGATTTTGAATCTGTTATCTCAAAAGGAAGACTCGCAAATGGTACTGCATGGACTATGCCAACTGTTTTGGATGTTGATGAAGAAACTGGAAAAAAAATGAAGGATGCAGGAGATGTATTACTAAAAAATCCTGATGGAACAGGAATTGCTGTATTACATGTAGAAGATGTCTACTCTTATGATAAACAAGCTACAATGAATGGAGTCTATGGGACAAATGATGACTCACATCCAGGTGTTGCTAAAACCAACTCAATGAAAGATTTTCTTGTTGGTGGTAAAATCGATTATATTCAAAGACAAAATGAGACTGAAATTAGAAAACATAGAATGACTCCTACACAAACAAGAGAGTTATTTGAAAAAGTAGGTTGGAAAACAATTGTTGCATTTCAAACTCGAAACCCTCCACATGTAGCACATGAAATGTTACAAAAAACTGCAATAACAACACGCGATGGTGTTTTTGTAAATCCACTCATCGGAAAGAAAAAGCCTGGTGATTTTAAAGATGAAATTATTGTTAAAGCATACGAAGTAATGATTGAAAAATACTATCCAGAAAATAAATGTCAATTAGCAACACTACATACAGAAATGAAATATGCAGGTCCTAGAGAAGCAATTCATCATGCCATAATGCGTCAAAATTATGGATGTACACACATAATCATAGGAAGGGATCATGCAGGTGTTGGAAAGTTCTACGATCCATTTGCAGCACACAAAATATTTGATGATTACCCAGAACTTGAAATAGAACCAATCTTTTTCCCAGCATTCTTTTACTGTAACAAATGTCTTACATTTACAAATCCAAATGTATGTCCATGTGCTCCAGAACATAGAGAACAAATTTCTGGAACAAAAATGCGTGAGATGATTAACAATGGTGAATCTCCATCAAAATTCATCCTAAGACCTGAAGTTGCCGAAGTAATCATTAATTATGACAAACCATTTGTTGAATAGCTTTTTATCAAGATCTGAAAAATCTAGCTCATGAAATACAAAATTACAATAATCTTTTTTGCCTCTATGATGGTCTTTCCTGCATTTGGACAATGGGAAACACCAAACGACTCGCTTTCTATTGCAAGATTTGACATTAATTGGGATGAATTCAATATTCCTGCACGAGATGCAGAAATAATTCCGTTTGATGATATTCACGCAACTACGTGGCAAGTAAATTTACAAAATAAATTACTCTATGGTAATCCTGATGGAGTTGCAGTAGTAAGATTGTATGATGCAAATATTGAAGATAAATTCATAGAAATAGGAATGGGTGCAATTCCTGATAGACCGTTTTGGGTTGCAATTCAACTTCCTGAAGAAGGTTATGTTGTAGTTCATGACAAACTTGACAGAGGTTGGCCTGGAAATGGAAAAGTTATCTTGGCATATTCTGATCCTGCAGGATTGACAATCAATAATGGAGAAAGAATTGTAATTACAAATCTAGATGTAGAGCAATTTGCAGTAAAATCATACTCTGTTTGGGGTTTGAAAGGTTCTCAGGATCCACCTGCTACTGTTTCAGGATTTCTAAATCTTGAGGTGCTTTCAGGTGATCCAAAAGAAGGTCCATTGCACATGTTCCCATTTTATGTAGTTGGTGCACTTGGATGTGTAGTTGCATTTTTACTATTTACTAAGAAGCGGAATTAGTTTTGTAATATTTACAACCATTTCTAATCTTACAAACTTCACACATTGGAGAAATTGGTTTACAGATATTTTGACCATACATGACAAAAGTATCATTCACATCAAGCCAGTATTTTTTTGGAATTTTTTCCATCAGTGCAAATTCTGTTTCCTCAGGAGTTTTTGTTTTAACTAATCCTAATCTATTTGAAATTCTATGAACGTGAATATCAACTGGAATAGCAGGAATCTCATATGCATAAACTAAAACACAGTTAGCAGTTTTCCTTCCAACACCAGGTAAGGCAACTAATTTTTCTAAATCATCAGGTACTTTTCCTTTATACTTTGAATCAATAATTTTTGCTACTTCAATAATTCGCTCAGCCTTCACATGATAGAACCCTATTGATTTGATAATTTTTTCAACATCTCTTAACTTTGCTTTTGATAATTGTCGTGCATTTTTGTATACCTTAAACAAATCTTTTACAATTCTTGTAGTTGACTCATCCTTAGTTCTTGCTGACAAAATTGTACCAATCAAAATACTGAACGGTCCATGATCTTCAGCATCATGTAGATCTCTTAATGCTGTAATTCTTGGTGGTTTAACAGCATTCATTGTTTTGCGCATTCCATCTAGAATTTTTTTCATACGTATTCTACTGTGTACAAGTCTTATATCTGTAAAACCTTTCAAAATATCATGGAACTTACCTCTGAAGAAAAAGATGCATTGAATGGTAAGCATGGTGAAACATTACAGATTGCATATCGAATTCTAGTTGCAACCGGAGAAGCAACCGATGCAGAAAAATTAATTCCTATAAAATGGGCACATCTTTCAGGCGTAAATTACAATACAATTGGTGATTCGGGAGAACAATTTCTTAGAGAACTAAGTAAAGATGCTCGTGTTAAAGTTAAAGCAACTGTAAATCCAATGGGAATTGATTTTGATCATATTTCTGAATTTAATCATATTGATGATGAATTTGTAAAAAAACAAGCAAGTATCAGAGACTCTTACATACGAATGGGAGTTGAGCCAACCTTTTCTTGCACTCCTTATGATATTTTTGATCTACCAGAAAAAAATACACAAGTTTCTTTTGCTGAAAGTAATGCTGCAATCTTTGCAAACTCACTAGGAGGGTTAAAGACAAACAAAGAAAGCGCATTTAGTGCATTAGCAAGTGCAATTACTGGCAAATCTCCGTATTCTGATTTACGAAAAGAAAACATCGCAACTCCAATGACAATACGTATGAAAATGGATAATCCAAGTGAATTAGATTTTGGGATGCTTGGATTTTTTGCAGGAAAGGTTGGTGATACATCTGTCAATATTTCTGGTGTTTCTCAACCAAACAGACGTAGCTGTAAGGCATTGTGTGGTGGTATGGGCACATCAGGTACGTGTGCTAAATTCCAGTTTGTGGATAATGAAGATGAAAAATCTGAAAAAGTAGATTTTGGAAAAGAAGAGATGAATGAGGTATTTGATGAACTAAATACCGCAGAAAAAGGTGATGTCATAACTCTTGGAAGTCCACAATTAGGATTAGAAGAATTATCAGATTTATCGAAGATGTTAAAGGGTAAATCATTTCAAAAACGCTGCATGATTTTTTGTTCAAGAGCTGTACAGGAACAAGCACGTACACTTGATTACATTAATGAAATTGAAAGAGCAGGTGGTGAAATTTTATCGGATTGTTGTACATGTCTTACACCATTAATTGATACCAATGAAACTGATGCGGTAACTACTAATTCCATAAAAGGTGCATACTACTTGAAAAATTCTACAGGTGTAGATGTAAATCTAAAACCATTATCAAAAATTATTGAGGATGAAACCAAATGAGTAAGGTAATTGTTCAAGGAAATGCGCAAGGTAAAGTTCTCAAATCAACTAATCCAATTAATTTTCTTGGTGCAGTTGATAAAAAAACAGGAATTATTCGTGATAAAAAATATGATATTTTTGAAAAATCAATGAAAGATACTGTACTTGTTTTTCCACATGGAATTGGAAGTAGTGTTGGTGCATACACAATTTATTCTCTTAAATCTAATCAATCTGCTCCTATTGCAATGATTTGTACAAAAGCTGATCTAACTGTTGCATCTGGATGTGCACTCGCAAATATACCGATGATTGTAGTTTCTAATGAAGAATTCGATTCTATACAAGATGGTAATCAAATTACTATTGATACAAAGTCTGAAAAAATTTTCAACTAACCAGTTTCAGTAACCTTGCTTGAACCAGTTGGTAATGCTCTAACATAATCATCAATCAGAAATATTTTCTTAAAATTATCATTAACTTTATCAAATTCAGCTCTAATCTTTTTTGCAACATCAGACATTGTTGATCCACCAGGTTCGATCACAGCATAACATAGACATTTTTTCTTAATTGGTTCAGGTGGGCCACAAACTAACAAGTAATCTTCATCTTGCTTAAAAATTCCAACTGCAAGTTTTAATGATGAAACTTTGATAAAATTTCTTGTACCATTAATCATGAACGCACCTTTGGCCATTGACTGACCTGTAGGTGCACCCTTTTTCACCTGATCTGGGTTAACCCAAAAACTACTCATTCCATATGCAGATATCTGCCATGCACGACTGAAACAAACCGTAGCATGTGCAACCTCCTCTAAACTCAGTGGTAGTAATTCCTCATCCTCTCCTTTTAGTAAAAAGAAGGGTGAACCATGAACCTCTGCATGAAAGACCTTGTCATTTTTTTCTAAATATTTTCTAATTATTGCACTGTTTGATGAGCTATCTCTTCCTCCAACTGCCAAAACCTCATCTGATGTGTAAAACCACCTGTATCTTTCGAACCAACTCTTCTTCCTTACCTCTTTGAATCCAACTGCTCCTTTTGCAATTTCTCCTTTTTCGATTGTTTTTTCTAATTTAGATTCTGTTTTCTTCATCAATTTTTCAATTGATTTTACCGCACCCTTTTGTTTCTTTGATTCATCAAATAGTTTTGAAGCAATAGTTGGAAGAGATGAGTCAGGGTCTATCTGAATTTTTGATTCATTAATTTTCATGTAAGGAACACCTTTCTCACTAATTATTTCTGCATTTTTTTCTTTTAGTGAGTTTGTAATCATTTCATTTCGTATGTCATGTTGTCCTGCAGATGTCATTGTAAATAGTAAATTCGCTACTTCTGCTATTGTTTTTGATTTTTCTAGCACAACATTGATTGCATTTTTTTGCTCAGTTAGTGTTTTTTCTAATGATTCTATTTTTTTATCAGCAGGACTACTGAATAGTGACTTTCCTTTTTCTAAAATTTCTTCTGTAAATACAATATCTAATCCCTCGTTAAAACTATCAACTTTTTTTGCATTCAAATTATCATCTGAAAATCTAATTGGGTATGCATCATGTACGTCATCTTCAATTATAACAGATGGATCATGTGGGCCTTGTGTTACTTTTGAAAGAGTTGATGTAATTATTTCATACAATGCTTCAAATTCTTCATTTGTAACTTCATTACTTGGTTTTTTTGGATCAATTCCTGATAATCTAATAATTTCTTCAACATATTTTTTGGGTAATCCTAATCCTCTACCTATGGTTTTTCCAATTCCACTAGTAGAAAATAATTCTCTAAATGATTCTTTTGTTAAATTTAAAACATCTACTCCGTCTTCTGGTGGTGGTGTATATTCTAATCCTACACGAAGTTGTCTATGTCTTACATCTATTGAATGCAAAAGTGCTAAAATTTTTCTTTCTTCATTACATAAAATGATATTTCCATCTCCAAAAAATTCTACAATTAAAGTAAATTCTTTTTCAAAGTTTGTAAATGTGAAATAAGCAATTCTTTCTGTTCCAATTTGTTCAATTTTTGTTAATTTTGCTCGTAAAAGATCGCTACGTAATCGCCTTAACATCTTGTTTGGTTCAATTGTTTCAATTTTTTTATCTGTAATCCACATTCCTATGCTTGATACCATTAACATGATATCTGGTTTTGTTGGATGATGTAACTTGAATAACAGACTATTTCGATTTATTCCCCAAATGTTACTTGCATAGTATCCACTAGTCTTTTCTCCTATGTCTTTTACAAGATATACTAATTCAATTCCCGCAAGAGTCATGGTATTGTACTTCTGTCTGGAAATTATACTCTTACTATTGCCTAGTGACTGCCAAAGATTTTAAACGAGGCATTTCTGAGTCAACTCAAGAATTCAAATGGCAAAGTTCAAGAAAAAGAAATTTAGAGCAGAAAAATCAAATTCTGAAGACGAAAATAAGGATCTTCCAGAAATTGAAGCAACTGAAGACGAAAAAAAAGAAATTGCCAAATGGACATCAAACCCTGATGACGCACCAGAAACCACTGACGCACCAGAAACCACTGACGCACCAGAATCAGAATCAAAACCTGATCCTACTGATGATCCTATAGACAAATCTGCAACAAAAAAACTAACTGATAGATTATTTTGGTTACGACTTGCAACTGCAATTGCAGGTGGTGTGATTGCTACATTTGCATTTGAAGATATTGTTGATGTGGAAGAAAAACGTTGGACATCAATTGGTTTTATGATAATGTTGTTTATCGCAACCGCAATAGTTGCCAAATCTTGGAAAATTAAAATTGCAAACAGGAAAAAATATGTTACAACAGGAATTGGTAGTTTTGTATTCATGTATTTGTTCGTCTGGATATTTAGTTACACGTTAGTTAATGCTGGTACAAGCCAATCAATGATTCCTGGTATTTAATAAAAAATGTGGAAATCAAAAACTCCTGGTATTCCAGATGAAGAATTTGAGAGAACTGAATCTGTTCCAATCACTAAAGAAGAAATCCGTGCTATACAAATCAGTAAAGGTAGATTATCTGCAGGGCAAACTGTTTTAGACATTGGTTGTGGTAGTGGTTCTGTAACTGTTGAGGCTGCTATTCAAGTTGAAGAGTCAGGAAAAGTAATTGGTGTTGATATTGATCCAAATGCAATTGAATTAACAAAAAAGAATCTTGAAAAATTTGGAATATCAAATTATACACTAGTTGAAGGAAATGCCAAAGAAAAAATTTCTGAACTACCACAAGCAGACACTATTTTCATAGGTGGAACTGGTGGTGATACAAAAGATATTGTTGAATTATGTCAAGATAAAGTCCAATCTGGTGGAAGAATAGTAATTGGTGTTATTTTGATTGAAACACTTTATTCTGTATTACAAACAATTGAAAAATTAGATTTTGAATCAATTGATATTACTCAAATCACAATAGGAAAAAGTAGGAAAACAAAAACAGGCACAATGATGCTTGCACGAAACCCAGTTACTGTCATTTCTGCAACAAAAAAATAATCTAGCTTTTTAATTGGGAACAAAATTATCTTTCTTATGTCTCAATTAACTGGAATTGGAGTAGGTCCTGGCGATCCAGATTTGCTTACTGTAAAAGCCGTTAAAGCAATACAAAATGCCGATACTATAATGTGTCCCGCATCAAAAGAAGATAGACCTAGTATTGCATTATCTGTGGTTGATTCATTAATTGATAAATCAAAAAATCAAGAAATTGTAAAGCTAATTTTTCCAATGACTAAAGACAAAGATATTCTTGAAGCACACTGGAAAGAAAACTCAAAAATTATGGCAGAAAAAGTTTTGTCAGGAAAAAATGTTGTATATCTAACAGTTGGCGATCCTTATCTTTACAGTACTTGGATCTACATGCACAGAGAAATTAGTCAAAATCATCCTGAAATGAAAATTAACGTTATACCTGGAATTGTTTCTATGTTTACATTTGCATCAAAGGTTGGTGTAAGTATTGCAGAAGGTGCAGAAAAAGTTGCAATCATTCCATCATGCTATGATCTTAGTTCTGTCAAAGAAATTGCAAAAAATTCTGAAGTACTGGTATTTCTTAAAGATGGTCGATACTTTGATCAAGTAATTGAACTAGTCCGAGAGTCTGGATTCCCTGACGATTCCATATTTGCAATTGGACAAGATTTAGGAACAGACAAAGAAATCATTCGAAAATTAAGACTAGGTGACGTAAATGATGATACTCTTACTACAAAGTACTTTTCAATTTTGGTGATAAAACGTGTCTAAGGTCTATTTTGTTGGTTGTGGTCCAGGTGACCCCGAATTAATTACAGTAAAGGCAAAAAAGCTTGTTCAAAAGGCAGACATCATAGTTTATTCAGGTTCATTAATTCCTCCTGAGATTTTAAAATATAATAAAAAAGGCAAAAAACATGATGCCGCAAAACTGGTACGTGAAGAAATTCTTGATTTACTTTTAAAAAATTCCCAAAAAGGTAAAACCGTAATTAGATTACATGATGGGGATCCTGCTGTATATGGTGCAATTAGAGAACAGATTGATAATTTAGAAAAAGAAGGTGTAGAATCAATTGTTGTTCCAGGAGTTACATCATTTCTAGCATCAGCTGCTGCACTTGGAACACAACTAACTCTACCTGGAATTACACAAACAATGATAATTACACGTGCTGAATCAAGAACTAAAGTTCCTAAAAGAGAAAAAATTTCTGAACTTGCAAAACATCAAGCAACTTTAATTTTTTATCTCAGTGTTCATCTTCTGAATAAAATTTCAAAAGAAGCAATTGAAGGTGGATACAAAAAATCTACACCTGTTGCTGTAGTCTATAAAGCAAGCAGAAAAGATCAAAAAATAATTCTTGGAACACTTACAGATATTGCAAAAAAAGTTAGAGATGAAAAAATTAGAATGACTGCAATTGTCATTATAGGCGATGTAATAAAACCAAAATCATATGAATATTCTAAATTATATGATAAAACATTCTCACATGGTTTTAGAAAAGCAAAAAAAACTAAGAAAAAAGAGTGACTTTATTAGAAATCCCCATATTTTTGAGGTTTCTTTGTAGTGCCTTTGGACTTTTTGTTGTATAAATTGTTAAAGAATTATTTTTAGAGGCCTGTTGTTTCAATCTTGAAATCTTCATTGCTACATCATCTGCTGGGTCTAAGAATTCTATTCCACGAAAAATTTTCTTCAAGAATGGTGAAAGAAACGGAAGATGTGTACTTGATAGTGTAGCAATCTTAATGTTATTTTCTTTAAATTCATCTTTTAGTACTTTTGATATTGTTTTAACACAATTCTTTTCGTTAGTTAAAAATTTTCCAGTTTCTACCAATTCAACTAATTCTGAACAATTGATTTTCAAAACATCTTCTAAATTATTGAATTCTGATATGTAATTTTCTAACTCTTTACTTTTAGCAACAATTTCTGTTGTAAGTATTGCAACATTACTTGCCTTCTGAATTTTTTCAAGTGGTGGTAAAACTGTAATCACATTATCTGGTAATTTTTCTCTAAAAAGTAATGATGGTGTATTTGATGCAAGCACTATCACATCTGGATTAAATCTTTCAGAAATTTTTTGAATTGTATCTGTGATAATTTTGTATAATTGGGATTTTGTCTTTTTTCCATACGGAAAATTTTTTTTATCTGCCAAATAGATGATATCTGCTTTTGTCCTTTTCTGAATTGCCTTAATTATTGATAAAGAACCTAATCCGGAGTCAAAAACAACAATTTTCATCTTCATTCATGTGTAATTAGTTAGCTAAATTTAGTCTAGTGTTGATCTTATTCCACACTTCTAATTAAGAGCAATTTTTTTGAGACTACACATGCCATCCTTCCATAAAGCATGGGCACGCCAGGATACAGCTGGTATGACTGACAAGTTTCGTGATACCTTGAAACCTCAAGGAGCATTGAAACCACGTATTCAGAACGCTGTTAACAAATTACAGGCACAAACTTCTAAGATGGACACTATGTTGGGAAAACTCGAACAACGAGATCAACAATTATTCCAACGTGTCGTCACAGCAGTTCAAAATCATGATAAAAGTGCAAGCACTGTTTTATCAAACGAACTAGCAGAAGTTAGAAAAGTAAAGAAAATGCTTGGCGGTGCAAGAATGTCCTTGGAACAAGTTCAATTAAGACTTTCAACAATTCATGACCTCGGTGATGCAATGGTTGCAATTGGACCTGCAATGGGTACAATGAAGAGCCTACAATCATCATTAGGTAAATTCATGCCAGAAGCAGATTCAGAATTGAACGCAATGACCCAGACATTAAACGGACTTATGGTCGACTCGATCTCCGGTGATTCATTTAACATGGAATCCGATGCATCTAGTGAAGAAACAAACGCAATTCTTCAAGAAGCATCCGCAGTTGCAGAGCAACAAATCGGTGACAAGTTCCCATCAGTACCTTCACTCGAGCTACCAACTCAAGAATATCAACAAACAACAACATCGACATCAACTTTTGAGTAGTTAGCTTTCTTCCTTTATTTTCTTCCTATGTAACTAATGCACATTGTGATAAACTGCATCATTTCACTACTTCCCATTTTTGAGCTACCCTCTGTTCTATTTACAAAAACTGTTGGAACCTCTAATCCTTTCATGCCTAACTGCTTTAATTGATACAAAACCTCTATCTGAAAGGCAAAACCATCTGATCTAATCTTATCAAAATCAATTCTTTCAAGTGTCTTTTTCTTAAACATCCTAAAACCACTAGTTGAATCATTGATCTCTATTTTTGCACATGCTTTAGCTATTGCTCCTGCAACAGAATGAGTTGCTTTTCTTCCTATTCCCCATCCTACGATATCAGAACCTTCAACATGTCTACTTGCAATTAGATAATCAAAATTTTTTATTTTTTCTAACATATTTGGAATTTCACTTGGCTGATGTGAATGATCTGCATCCATCTGCACAATTAATTCTGAATCAAGTTTATCCAAAATGTATCTAAAACCTTCTTTGTATGCTGCTCCCAATCCCATTTTTTTTGCTCTTTGGATTACCGTAATTTTGTCATATTTTCCGCCTAATTCTCTAACAATATCTGCCGTACCATCTGGCGAAGAATCATCTATAATTAAAACATCTAATTTTTCAACTAACTGTTTTATTTTCTCAAATAATTCTTTGATTAAATTAGGAATTGTCTCAGCTTCATTATACGTTGGAATTACTATTGCCAGTTTCATAAAATTTCACCATTCTCTTAGAAGAAATATCTTATGGATATGCTGTCTCTTTTGCAAGAATTGACTCTAATTCTGAAATATTGACGCGTTCCTGAGCCATGTCGTCTCTCCTACGAATGGTAACTGTATTGTCCTCTTTTGTTTGATGGTCTACAGTTATTGCAAATGGTGCTCCAATCTCATCTAATCTTCTGTATCTTCGCCCAATTGCACCAGAATGATCTAAAAATGAATCAAATTTTGTTCTAATTAGACGGTAAATCTCATCAGTTTTTTCAGAGAGTCCATCTTTTTTCACCAATGATAAAACTCCTACATGTGTTGGAGCTAAATATGGCTTGATTGATAGAACCATTCTCTCATTTTCTTTATCTTCTTTTAGTGAATGTTCTAAAATTGTGTAAAGACTTCTGTCAATACCCATTGATATTTCAAATACATGTGGTAAAACTTTTTCATCATTATCCATAACCTCAAATTTTTCTTTACTTTTCTTTGCGTGACTTGATAAATCATAATCTGATCTATAGTTACATGCAACAAGTTCTAACCATCCAATTGTAGTATTTACTTCAAAATCAAATGCAACATCAGCATAGAACGCTTTTTCTTTTTCTCCAAGCTTTCTGAATCTACTTTTCTCCATATCAATTCCTGTCTTTTTATAAAATTCTGTTAACAGTCCAAGATAATATGCAACGAACTTGTTTGGAATAACTCCTTTTTCTACTGCTTCTTTACATGTCATCACTTGAATATCATCTGAAATCTGAATTCGTAGTGTAGTATTTTCAATTTCTGAAAACTTTTCTAACTCATTTAATTTTCCTGGATTACAAAAAACCTCTATTTCTGCTTGATAAAACTCTCTTAATCTCAAAAGACTTTGTCTAGGTGCGATCTCATTTCGGAAACTCTTTCCTACCTGTGCTATTCCTAAAGGAAGCTTTCCACGCATAGTTTTGAATAATCTTGGGAAATCAACAAATATTGATTGACATGTTTCTGGTCTGAGATATGCTTCTTCATCTTCAGGACCAATTCCTACTCTAAACATCATGTTAAATTTTTTTGCAGATTCAAATTCTCCTTTACACTTTGTACAAACAATATTTTTTTCTTGAATCATTTTATCAAAGTCTTCTAAATCTGCACTTTCTGGAATTTCTACATTAGCAATTTCAGAAATTAATTTATCAGCTCTAAATGTTAATCCACATTTTTTACATTTTATGATTGGGTCTGCAAAGTTTCCAAGATGACCTGATGCCTCAAATACTGATTTTGACATTATCTGTGAACCATCAATCTCAAGCATTCTGTCTCTTCGTACTAACTCTCTTCTCCATAATTCAAGAAACTTATTTTTTACACTAACACCTGTTGGGCCATACTCCCAAAAACCTGCTTGAGCATCTCCATAAACCTCACAACTTGGAAAGTAAAATGCTCTTTCCAATGCAAGTTTCATGACACTTTCGTAATTCATGCTAAAACTCTAAAACAATCATGGAATAAATGCGTAATTGCTTATGCAAGTGACTTTGCCTTTCGTATATTCTCAAAGTCATCTCGTGTATCATCAATTGGTGTTTCTAGAACAATTGGAATCTTATTTTTGTTCATGATTTTAACAACTTCACCTAAACCCTCATTTCCAATTTCTCCTAGTCCGATGTGATTATGTCTATCTAAATTGGAATTTAATTCTCCTTTGGAATCATTTAGATGTAGAATTTTTAAATTTTTTAATCCAACCGTCTCGTCAAATTCTTTCATTGTTTTTTTCACTGCAGCTTTTGTTCTCAAATCATATCCTGCAACAAATGCATGACATGTGTCTAAACAAACACCAAACTTTTTTGCAGGTTTGCACTGTGCAAAAATCTCTGCAAACTGTTTGAAATCAGAGCCAACTGAGTTCTTTTGTCCTGCAGTATTTTCAAGTAAAATTATTACATCTGCTTTTGTCTTTGCAACTTCGTTTAATGCACTTGTAAGTCTCTTAATTCCATTTTCTTCTCCTGAACCCTTGTGACTTCCAAGATGTGTAACAAGATAAGGAATTCCAAGCTTGTCACATCTCTTCACTTCTTCAATCATTGATTTTATTGATTTTTCATATCCTTCGTCTTCTGGTGTTGAAAGATTTGGTAAGTATGGCATGTGTGCACATGTTGCCATTCTATCTATATCTGATGCATCAAGTTTTTCTTTGTACGCTTTTGCTTCATCTAAATCCAAATCTTTTGCAAACCAACTTCTTGGGCTTCTAGTAAAAACCTGAAATGCTGAACATCCTCTTTCTACTGCATTGTCTACCCAACTATCCATAGTTCCTGATTTGGAAATATGTGCACCAATCTGCATGTTTTTTCTAAGATTTGTTATAATTTAAACTAGAGATCTACTGAAAATACAAATTTTATAATTGTAATTTTTAAACTAAGTTGGTGCACTAATGTTATGGTTAATCTTGGAAATGACGAAATTGTAAAGTATCCTTTTCTTACTGAAGCAGGAAAATATCTAAATGATAAAGGATTCTCACTAGAACAATTTGGTTCTGATCCTGATCTAAAAAAAATTGTCGATAATGCATTTGAAAGAATAATTACTTCATCAGAGGGAAGAATTTTCAAATCTGATCCCGCATCAAATAATTCTGCATTACCCCTTGAGATATTTTCATTTTTAATTGCAGTAATTTTGTTAAAACTCTCTGGAATGAATACTTTGATTCGTCGATTTTCTCTAGCAGAAGCTCGTCGTGCAGAAAAATTCCTAGAAAAAGATTTGATGAATCATCAAGATGCCACAAAGGCTAAACTCTCACTACAGATACTTCACGAATTATTTTCTGTAACTGTAGAAAAAACTGATGAAGAATTTACAATTTTAGTTAGCGATTATCTAAAACACTCGATCAACTTTCATGAACGTGAATGGAAATTAATTAATCGAAAGGTTACAAAAGGAAAAGTTCACCTAACTCCACATGAAACCGTAAGACTAGTTAGAAAAGAACTAGACCGACATATCTACACCAAAATTAATTCTTCATCAACACCACAAATGATAATTGGTTTTGAAACCTATGTTGATAAGCTAAAACAACTTGCAAAAAAATTCGAGGTAAAAACCGTAGAGTCCAAAGAATTTCCTCCTTGCATTAAACATGCAATAGAAGTTTTAGAAAAAGGAGAGAACTTGCCTCACTCTGGAAGGTTTATGCTTGCAACATTTCTATTAAACAAAGGACAAACGGTGGAACAAATTGCACCATTATTCAAAAATGCACCTGATTATAATCCAAAAGTTACAATTTATCAGTTGAATCAACTTTCAGGAACCTCTGGAACTACTGAATACAAATGTCCTTCATGTGAAAAAGTAAAGAGTAAGGATCTTTGTTTTCCTGTTCCTGCATGTGACACAATAATCAATCCACTTCAGTTTGGGAGAAAAAGAGTATGAATGCAAAAGATATTACATTTCTAGAAGATACTTTCAAAAAATTTTATTTCGAAAACTTTGATCTTCTACACGTTCCTGATGATCCGAATCAAAGAGAATTTGGCTACCAAAAATTTAACGGTGGTATGAATAGACACATATCGCTAAAGTCTGATAAAGAACTTCATCTACTCTTAATGCAAAACAAACCTTCTGATGTTTATTGTTCTAATGCACGATACATGTTTCCAAACCTACCTATGTCTGAAAAGGATTGGCAAAACGCAGAACTAATCTTTGATATTGATGCAAAGGATCTAAGAAAAGAACATCCTAAAGATAACACAATAATCAAATGCTCTGATTGTAATGAAATTTCTCAACTCAATGAATCGTGTCCAAATTGTCAATCAACAAAACTTTCATTCATAACATTAACCTGTAGTGACTGCATAAAGTCATCAAAAGATGAAGTAAACAAACTAAATCAAATTCTTACAGATGATTTAGGCATAAATGAAGATAACATCAAGACATTCTTTTCTGGAAACGAAGGCTTTCATATCTATGTACCAAAATCTGAATACGAAAGTGTAGGTTCCAAAGAAAGAGCCGAAATTTCTGATTACATTATGTTCCGTGGAAGTATTCCTGAAACATTTGGATTTAGAAAATTTAACATGAACAAATCATCTCTCCCAAAATTTGATGATGCAGGATGGAATGGAAGACTTGCAAAACATTTGTACGGAACAAAATCAAATCGTCCAAAAATTTCTCAAGAAGTTATTTCAGGAGGTTACGCTTTATTCCAAAAAAACCTAGAAGATTTTAGAGATTCAATTGGAATAAAGATTGATCCGAATGTAACTCAAGATATTCATAGAATTTTTAGATTGCCTGGTTCTATAAACAGTAAGAGTGGTCTTACGAAAATTTTCGTAGAGGACCTGAAAAAATTTGATCCATACGTAGATGCATGTTTTATTGACGATGAGGAAATAGAAGTTGCAGCAAATTGTCCGATCGAATTTTCATTAAAAAAGAAAAAGTTTGGACCATTTAACAACGAACAAGTGTCTGTTCCAAAGTTTGCAGCTGTCTATATGATGTGTAAAGGCATAGCATCATGCGTATAATGATAGATTTTTTGTAATTCTACCAATAAGGTATTAATTAAATGAAAAACGAGTTTATTTCAACTTGTATAGTGCAAAAAATGAAGATAGCAGTCAACCACCACCAGATGCTGGTAAATTCATAAAACTTGGTATTATTGCAATAATTGGAATTATCATTTTTGCACTGGCTGGAAATCAGGCAGTAGTATTGTCAATGAACGTGACAGAATTTGCCGACGTCTTTACAAAACCATTAATGTTTTCACTTATCGGCGGTATATCTCTCGCAAGTATCGCATTGCTAAGAGTAAATGCCGTAAAAAGATCATCAATTTTTTGGTTTTTCATAAATACCGCAATTAACATGATGAACCGCGGTCCTCAAGACCAGGTTCAACAAACAGTTCCAAACTTTTCAGAATACAAATTATCTGGAGGACACTTTGCACTTTGGCAAGTCACAAAAATTCTTCTCTTAGGTGCATTTTTTGCAAATCTAATGTTTGGATTTGGTTTGTTGTACATGATAGAAGGAAATGATTTAGGAGTTGAAAATATTACAACACTATTCTCACTACCATTTGTAACTCCACCAAATGATCCAACCTTTGCAATGGATAATGTCACCCCAATGATTCCTGCACTTCTAATTGTTATTCCACCAATTATTGGCGCAATTGGGCTTCGTTTGATCCTCTTTGTTGGAATTCATTACATAATCAAAGTTGTAACGTTATACTTACACGACACAAAGGAAGGAAAGCCACGTTATCTAAATTACATGGCTACAATTGAAGCTGTTATCGGAATAGGTATTATCTGGGCTGCATTTAACATGTTTTTCACAGACACTATTGACTATAACACAAGATACGCAATAGGTGGAACCTTCGTAGTAGGATTTGCACTAATTGCATTTTCAATATTTGATAGAATGCGTGCACGTGTTCTAACTCACATGTTCAAACGTGACGTATACATTCGTGTTGCAGCAATAATTGCAATTGCACTAATTGTTGGTATCGCAATGGGTGTAAACAACAGTGTAGCCGATGCAAAGAAGATTGAATATCTTGGTCCATATACAGCACAACAAATTGGTGTAAACCGTTACCTAGCAGAACTTGATATGATTAATGAAAATACACACGAAGTGCAAATTACTTCGGTCAACCCAAATGTTATAGAATCTTACATTGATCAAAATGAAGACGTGCTTAGTAAGATTCGTGTTTGGGATTGGAATGCAGCATTTGCAAAACTAAAACCAGAGATTGGTCTTATTCCTTATGTAGACTTTGAAGATAATGATATCCTAAGATTTGATGATAAACTATACTGGACCGCATCTATGAAACCAATACTTCCTTCATCTGTAAGTCTTGAAAACCAATGGTATAACGAACATCTTGTATACACTCACGTGCCTGATGGATTCCTTACTCTAGAAGCGACAGAAGGAACAATCGTAGACAGTTCTGAACTATTTGAACAAAGAGCAATCTACTATGGTGAAGGTGGTCTACTTGATGATACTTGGTCTGGTTATCCTGTTAATAGAGTAGATAGTGCAGAACTTAACGGCGCAAAATATGACGGTGCTGGAGGAGTTGATGTACCACCACCACTCTCATGGATATTTGAACCAAACTTCATCCTCTCATATCCTGGTGAATCACTTCACATTATGAGATACAAAGATGTTAATGAAAGAATGCAGACACTTTATCCTTACTTCTTGTATAACATGTTTGGAAAAGAACTTGATAGTTATCCTGTAACTGATGGAAAGAATACCTATTGGCTTGTTCCATTGATCGTTGGATTTGATACAAGAGATGTTCCATACTCTGCAGGTAATCCGTACCTTAGATTAGCAGGATTTGCACTTGTTGATACTTACGATGGTGACATTAGTCTGATAAAAAACGGTGATGACTTTTTCTCAAACATGTTGATGGCGCAATATGATGATCAAATAATTGAGGCGCCAGCGTGGCTTGAAGAACAAATTCGTTACCCTCAAGAACTATTCAATTGGAAAACTGAAATGTACAACATTTACCACGTAACTGATGTTGAAACATTCATTCAGGCAAACGAGTTCTATGAAATTCCTAGAGGACTAGATACTTACTATATTCAAGCAAAGCCACCAGGATTTGAACAAACAGAGTTCATAGGATTACTATCATTAGAACTTCGTGGTTCTCAAGGACGTAACTTGGCAGGATACATGATTGTAGAAAACGATATGGATAAACTCGGTAAGATGACCTTCTATGAAGTTCCATTAGATTCTGAAACAAAACTTTTGGGACCAACCTCAGTAAGAGAAGCACTTGACCGTGACCCTGACTTTGCACAACTCAAAACTTTATTGAGAAATCCTAGAATTGGTGATAACATTTTGTATCGTGTAGGTGATCAAGATACTTACTTTATTCCAGTCTATACTGCAGGAGCAGGAGGATCTGTAGCACAACTAGGTACAATTGCCGCAGTAGGTGCAGGATTTACCGGAGAATATTATGTTGGTTTAGGCGAAACACAAGAAGAAGCATTTGAAGCATATCTCCAAAAGCTATCTGGTGTTGTTAGTACTAGTAAAACCGGCGAAACTATTGTACAATTAGACAAAGATGAAAGATTTGAAAGAATCATGGAAATGATTGGCCAAAGTGGTTTGCAGATAACAAAGCCAACTGCAATTCAATTCCCACTATCATTTGAGGAAGGCCAGATTGTGTTCTTTAACGAATCTGATGGACCTGCAACTCAGGAAATGATAGATGAATTTGTTGCTAAATTTGCTACAGGAACCAATAGAGTATTGATGTGGGAAGAAGAATCTTCTCTCTACTTTGGAGTAGTTAATACTGTAGACGGAATTGCAGAAATTCACTACATACAGATCCAAATCGGAAAGAACTAGACGTGTTACTTCTAGTTGATAACGGCTCTGTCTTTACAAAAGACATAGCCAACACTCTTTCAAATTCTGGAATAAAATTTGATCAAAAATCATCTGATCAAATTAATCTTGATGACATTTCTGATTATGATTCTTTCATTTTGTCAGGTCGACGAAATAATGATTCACAAATGAATGCAAAAAACTCTAAAATTATTCTACATGCAGTAAATGAAAAAAAGAAACTTTTGGGAATCTGTTATGGAGCAGAAATCTTAGCACTTGCTCTTGGTGGAACTATTCGTAAATCATCTGTGATACGAGGCGAACAAGAAATTATTTCTAATGATAATACTTTGTGTGAAGGGAAAAATACTGTCTTTGAAAGTCATTCATACGAAATTTCCAAACTTGGAAGTTCATTAGATGTTATAGCGGAATCTGAGAATTGTAAAAATGAAATTGTAAAGCATAAAGAACTGTTAATTTATGGAACACAATTTCATCCAGAAATGACTAAAGATGGTCAGTCAATGATAGAAAAATTTGTAAAACTTTGATGATATTAATATGATAAAATTATTGGATTAACATGAGTGAAGAACCTGAGCATGAATTAGTTTTACCACCAATCTCTGATAATGATAATATTTGCTTACCACTTTCAATTAACGCTGTAGCAAAATACTGGAATATTGATCTTCCAATCTCCGAAGCAAATGAAATTGCATCAAAATATGCAGGTATGAATGGAAGTATTTTGATTGAAGGAATTAATCTTGCAGAACGTCATGGACTTTCTAGCTTAATCATACACTCCAGCATTCCAGAATTAAAACAAGTAATTGATATGGGAATTCCACCGATTGTTATCTTACCTGGATTACATGATGTGGTCCAACATGCATCAATCATATCTGGTTATGATGATAAAGAAAAAACAATTTTTCATTATGTTCCAGAACAAAAACCGTCTGAAGAAGGAATCCAGGTAGGTGTAATTCCAGAAAAAAGATTTGAAAAACTCTGGTCTGAAGATGGTTGCTTAATGATTCTATTGGGTTCATCAGATATCCTTTCTGCACTAAAATCTGATGAAAACAAAACAAAATCAAATAGATTATGTTTTGAATCTGAAAAACTTAGTTTACAAAAACAAACAAAGGAAACAACTGATTCGCTAGAAAAAGCTATAGAACTAAATCCAAATAATTCTACTGCATTGTGTCTTTTAGGAGGTATACTAAACGAACAAAATAATCCTGAATGTGTATCATATTATGAAAAAAGTCTTGAGAAAAATGAAAATTGTTACTTGGCATATCGTGGTCTTGGAAATTTCTACCTAAAGAATCAAGAATTTGACAAATCAGAGAAAAATTACACTCGTGCAATTGAAATTAATGACTCTAGATTTGGACCTATTTACAAGAATCGTGGATATGTGAGACAACAACAAAACAAAATTGATGATGCAAAACAAGATTATCAAAATTATATTAAATTCACTCCTAATGCAAAAGATCGTGGAATGATAGAACGTGCATTAAATGAAATGTAATTTTGTTAATCTCTTTTTGGTTTTTTAATTGTTGTTCTTGGGTGTTCCACAATTAGCAGTTCCTCTTCTTCTTCCATCTGAATCATTGCTTGTTGGAATAATTCAATCAAGTGTTGGCAGTTTGATGATTTTCCTTTTGAATACTCAGAAAAAGTCTCTGCAATTTCATTATAGCTCATAAGAATTCTCTGTTCTAATTTTATTTAAAATCTCACATTAACACTCGATCAGGATTATATACTTTGGATAATCATGAATTACATGCTTGATGCAAGATGCCCTGAATGTGAAAATGTAGCCAAAGTTAACGATGAACTTACAAAGGTAACATGTCCTCATTGTAAGTTTGAGAAAACATATGATGAATATTTAGAAATCATGAAAGATCAAGCAGTTAACATGGCAACTGATTACATACCAGATAGACCTGGTTTTTAATTACCAAACTGAACCTTTGTCTGAACAATCCATATGCGATCCGCATCTAGGACAGATAAGATGACAAGCCTGAACGTCAAGCATTACTTCATTACATCTTGGGCATTCGACTTTTTCTTTCATGTTTAATACAAAGATAAAAACGAATTAAAGATTTTTGCAAACAAAATTTGTCCAAAGGTTAATTAGTAGTTCACAAATTTTTGAGATCGCAATGGCTAATTTCAAACTGACAATTTCAGATGTAAAGGGCAAATCCATTACCAAGGAACTCAAAGAAGGAGACGCAAATCCACTTATGGGTCTTGTAGTAGGTGCTGAAACTGACGCTGCAATTGTAGGATTAGCTGGAAAATTGAAAATTACTGGTGGAAGTGACAAATCCGGTGTTCCAATGAGAGGGGACTTACATGGAATGGCAAGAAAACGAGTTCTATTATCAAAAGGTGTTGGTCTTCAAGATACCGAACATGGCTTGAGAAAAAGAAAACTTGTTAGAGGAAACACAGTTTCTGATGAAATATTTCAAGTAAATTGCAAATATGATGGAGAAATAAAAGACGAAGCACCTCCAGCAGAAGCAGCAGCAGATGATGCACCTAAAGAAGATAAGAAAGAAGCCCCAGCAAAAGAAGATAAGAAAGAAGCCCCAGCAAAAGAAGATAAGAAAGAAGCCCCAGCAAAAGAAGATAAGAAAGAATAGCATCAAGGGTTTTAATTTCTAAAAACATACTATCATTATTGAAATACAAGAAATCACTTTTTGTCTTTAGACGTGATTATCGTCTAGATGATAATACAAGCTTAATTCAAGCATGTGAGAACTCTGAACAAGTAATTCCTTGTTTCTTATTTGAAAAAAATCTAATTTCTAAAAATAATCCTGTCTTTGGAAAAATGCGAATTAGATTCATGATTGATTCATTAAAAGATTTGTTTGAACAGGCAAAAGAAAAAAATTGTGAAATTCTTATCAAGAACGATTCAGTTTCCTCACTAATTACATCATCTGTAAAACAAGATGAAATAAATGCCATCTTTATGAATCGGGATAATTCTCCGTATGGAAGATTTCGCGATAATCAATTCAAAAGTGCATCTGAGAAAAATAATATTGCCTTTGAGTCATATGGTGATCTCTTGTTGCGTGATGCAGGTTCTGTCTTAAAACAAAATGATACGCCATTTCTTGTATTTACGCCATTTTATCGTGCGGCATCTCAATTTAAGGTTAGAACGCCACAGGTCTTTAATCACAAAAATCTAATCACATCAAATCAAAATTCTGACGATACTATTTCTAGACTAGAAAAAATAATTCCTAAAACAACTGTTATTGAAGGAGGAAGAAAAAATGGTCTAAAAATTCTAGAAAATTTTGATAAAATTGCAGATTATAATGTTCAAAGAAACATTCCATCAAAACCAACATCTCAACTTTCTACACACAATCGTTTTGGTACTGTTTCAATTCGAGAGGTTCACAAAGCTGCATCAAAATTCTTTGGGAATGATCATTCCTTCATATCTGAATTATACTGGAGAGATTTCTTTTCACATCTAATGTTTCACTTTCCTTACTCTCAGAAAAAAGAGTTCCAAGAAAAATATCAAGGTCTAAAATGGTCCCATGATAAAAAAAAGTTTGAAAAATGGGTTAATGGATTAACTGGATTTCCTATTGTAGATGCTGGGATGCGTGAACTAAAACAAACTGGTTTCATGCATAACAGATGTAGAATGATTGTAGCATCATTTCTAACAAAGGATTTGCAGTGTGATTGGAGGCTTGGCGAACGACATTTTGCAAAATATTTGATTGACTATGATCCATGTGTTAACGCAGGAAGCTGGCAGTGGTCAGCATCTACTGGTTGCGATGCCCAACCTTACTTTAGAGTCTTCAATCCTTGGTTACAACAAAAAAAATTCGATCCTGAATGTGTTTACATAAAAAAATGGATACCGGAATTAGTAAATCTCACAACAAAACAGATCCATGACATTGAAACCAACCCTTTGGATTCTTCAATTGATTATCCACGACCTATGGTAATACACAAAGAGGAATCAGCTCGTTCCAAACTAATGTTCAAAGTAGTTTAATGTCAAGTCTCAAATATTCTTCAATACAATTTTTTACATGAACCGAATTATTCTTGCCTCAATAGGCATAATGGCTGTATATTTTCTAGTAATGGGAGTTGTATTTCCCGATGCATTGTCTTTTACCGAAAAAAGAGAAACAGCTCCCTTTTTTGTTACATCTCAAGAAAAAAAATCAATTTCAAGTAATGAATCATTTGACTTTATTATTGACACAGGAATAACTGGTGGAGATTCTGATATGCTAATTTTAATAATTGGTTTTCCCGACGCAAAATCTTTTGATGGAATAAAAATTAAATCAAGTGACTTTACACAATCTCCAAAATTTTTTGAAGTTGGTGATGAAATAAAGACTTACTATCCAAGTGATTATAAAATTGCCGAGTATCCTCTATTGCACATATTTAATATGCCAAATCCAATTAATAAAAAACCAATTTTACAATTAGAGATTACTCCTGAAAATTTAGGTGAATATAGAATTTTTACTAAAGCAAAATCTGCTCCATTTACTGAAGATTCAATCTTTCCAAAAGGTGGTAATGTAGATGAAGATAATGAATTTGTAGAAAAAAAGGTGGTTATTGTTGAGTGATCAAACTTTAGGAATAAAACAAAAACGATTCTTTTGGAAAATTGTAATTCCATACATTGTTTTAGGAATGGGTGTTGTTCTTGTAACTGGTGGTGGCTCTTGGGATATCACTAATCATATTCTAAACAAACCTGAGTCCTTTTTTGCAGAACCACATCTAATTTTGTATGGTGGTGTGGCAGTTTCAATTGGTGGCTTTATTGGTACATTATTACCCATACAAAACAAAAATTTATTCAATCTAAAATTTCCAAAACGTTTGTCTGGACTTGGAATCTTTTTACTAATTATTGCTGGGCCACTAGATTTTTGGTGGCATGACATGTATGGTCTTGACGGATTATTGAGCCCAACACATTTGATATTGATGGCAGGCATGTTATTCACAAGCATTGGATCAATTGTAGGAATTATTAGAATTGAAAATAAATCTGAACGAAAAACTGGAGTTATTTTACAGGGGTTAGTCTTTTCAGGAGCATGGTTTTCACTAACCGGATTTGCACATTCATTTTCTCTTCCTTTTTCAAAAACTGATTATGTTGATTTTAATCCTGAACCAACATTTGCAGCAGTATTTGCAACGATAGTTTATCCAATTGTAATGGCATTTATTCTAATTACTTCCGCAAAAGTAAACTCTGGAAAATTTGGTTACCTCAGTACGACTGGAGCATTCTACATACTAATCATGATCTTATCTGCTTTGTTACCAAATCCCGTTTTGGTTGACACCATTCCATTTTATCTGATGAATTTAATTCCATTTGTATTAGCAGATATTATAATAAATAAATCAAAAATAAAAAAATCACATTATATTGCAGGAGCTATAATTGGGTCCAGCTTTATCTTTTCATACTTCCCTCTTATTACGTACACATACAACGAAGTAATGTTCGATAGACTTGTGTGGCCAAGTATGATTCCATTAATCTACTCAGAGTTTATTGTTGTAATATTTCCTATTCTTGTCGCATGCGGTGCTGTTTCAAGTATAATTGGAACTGTAATAGCACTTAGAGCTTCACGTAGAATTATCATTTGACATAGATTGTCGCATGCGGTGTTGTCCCATTCCAATTTTTTTATGGCCTTGTTTGATTAACTCCATTGCACATTTTATTGATTCTTCGTACGTATGTTCTGAAAGTTTTCTTTCACATAGGTTACAAACAGGGTCTGTCATATCCTGTAATACACATCACAAGCAAAAAGGGTTGCTAATCTCCCAATTTCTGTCATAAAATGTCCAATATGCAAATTATACTATGAATGAATTGTAGGATCCTTTTTTATAGTAATTTTCACTCGATTTTTTATGAAACAAATTGTAGGACAACTTGCAGCTTTAATGCTAATTACTGTGTTAGTTACATCTGTTGCAGCTACACCTGCTTTTGCTGACTGGGATAAAACAAAATATCCTGCAATTCAAGGAACAATTCCTATTGAAGATGGTCAAGACTTTAAACAACTAAGTAACATTTCTCTAGTTGATGCAATGTCTACTGCAGAAGAAGCAGTTCCTGATAGTAAAGCAATCTACGGAAAACTTACTGTGATTAACGGTTATCTTGTATACAAAGTTGTTATGATGGATGACAATAGAGGTCATAACAAAGTTTTAGTTGATGCTGGAACCGGTGAACAACTTTACGTGTCTGATGTTGTTTCAAAAGACTCTTACAAAAATAAAAGAAGTTATGATAAAAAACACAACAAAAAGATGAAGGATTACTTCAAAGGAATGACTCCTGAACAAGTTGCTGAAAAGAAACAGCAATTCAAAGAAATGGGAGATGCCTGGAAATCTATTTCACTTCAAGACAGAGCTACTATGATTATTCATTTCATGCAGATGAAAATGCAATGGGACACAATGTCTGATGACGAAAAAGAGTTAAAGAAACAAGAAATGAAAGAGCAATGGAAAGAGTTCTTGCCACTATCTCCTGAGGAAAAGAAACAAAAACTTGAAGATTATGTAAAATCTTTGAAGAACTAATCTGAATATTGTTTTATCTTTACAAGCGCATTTTTAATTGGCTCTAAATCTTTTTGTGCCTCTTGTAAATCTCCCAATAATTTCATAAAATATTCCCTGCCTGTATCTTGTGCCTTTACAATATCTGATTGGCGACATTCTAATGCTTTTTGTAAAGTATCCAAATCTTGTTCTAATGATTGAGCCGGTATTGAATTTTGTAACACCTGTTCAATTTTTTTTTGTGCTTCTATGACCATCGGATATCTTTTTTGTGCTTGTGATACCAAAATTGGTGCAAACATAGCGGCTGCTTCTTTTAATTCTGGACTTTCACTTATTGTTCTTAATCGTTTTTTATAATGAGCAAGCGATCTCAAAACTATCTCATATCCTCCTTCATCTTTGAGAAATATTCCTCCTATCCATACTGCCATGCATCTTTGTTTTTGCCTTTCATTAAATCTCTTTGTAGGCATAAATTCTAAAAATTTAATCTCAAATCATGATCTTAGTGTTGACAATCAAATACTTGTTTTAATTAACTTCGAATCTAAAAAATTCAGAGAAGTTGTCATTGGTTACTAACGTGTGTGGCAGATGAACATGCAGTTTCCTTTCTTAAACTTCTCATTTTTTAACTAATTCTATTATTAGATTTCACGAGATTGGTTTTTTAATAAAACAAATCGACGCTAAATCATGCTTACAACTTTGATTGAAAAAGTATCAGATCGCCTATGTTTAAAGTCAAACACACAATTATCAATAATTTCAATTTTAGCGGTAACTGGACCTGTCATAATTCTCATAGCGGGAATTTGGGATGCGATAAATCACATACAAAATGAGCCAGAATTCTTTTGGTCAGATCCTCATATTGTAGTATATGCTGGGGTGACACTAGTCGGTGTTGCAGCGTTATTTTCTGTTAATCTTTTGATAAAAAATTCTATTCAAGGAATTTTGAAAAGAGGACTACAACTAGTGATAATTGGTTCCATAATCCAATTTGTTTCTGGTTTTGGAGATTCTATTTCACATGATATGTTTGGAATTGATGGTTTGTTATCGTTAACACATCAACCGCTTGAAATTGGAATTGTTCTATCTGCATTAGGTGGATTTCTGATTGTAAAATCACGCCAAAACTCCAATCTTGAGATATTTTTGCCGTTTGCCATTGTAACTTTTCTTCTAATGACTGCCTGGCTTGCGTTTAATTTTGCATTATACTTTGGTCATTACATACAATGTATGCCAATTCATTTGATTTTTTCATCAGGTTGTGCAATTCTATAATTTTTTAGTTTCATATATGATGTGAATAATAGTAAGAGGCCTCCAACAAACATAACTCCAGCTGGGATGCTAATGATTAGCGCATTTGTACTTCCTAACTCAACTTCATAATTCATGTTTTCTTGTGCAAGACTTGTTAAAATTATAGTATAAACTCCTGTTTCTTTGACATCAAAATATCTAATTGACATTTTTGTCTCTGCTATTCCTTTATCTACTGTGTTATAGTCATCATCCACAATTCTGTAAAAAACACCTTCACCATCATATTCTGGAATAGAAATTTTGTGATATCCTATATCATCTATCTCAAAATACATGCTTATTTCATCTGATTCAGTCTGCTTTAGTGACATAATCTGAAATGATCTATCTGCTTCTGAAAAAACTATTCCTGCTCCTGAAGCACCGATAACTATCAATAATAAACTAATTTTGAATAATGTTAACTTCATTCAGTTTTTTCTCAAAATTTTTTCAATAAATAATTTATGAATTTTTTTATAAAGAATTTCTCTACAAACTTTTATTCTATAATGTCGTATTTATGCCGTATATACAAAGGAAAAGTCATCTTGATAACACATTCTGAGAAGTCAACATCCTCCGTTGTGACTTCTCTTAACTTCTGTTAATTACTGTAGATCAATCTTATGTATTATGGATGCATACTATACGCCATGATGTGGGAAAATGTAACGCCATTTCAAATGGACAAATTGTGGTCACAAGTTGTTCATTATTATGTTGATAAAAAGAAAATGTCAAAAGAAGACGCTAACAAAATTGCTGCAGCAGTTGTGAAAAAGGAAATTGAGAAAAATACCTGTCAAAATATAGCTTGCAGACATTTAAAATCAAAACATCTTGGAGATAAGCGACAATGTATGATTGTCACCTGTCCATGTTCAGAATTTGTGAAAAAACAATAATTATATTCTTTTAATTTGAATTAAAAAATTCTTAGAATCATTTTCAATTTCTTTTTTCCTTTCTTTTGACATTTTTTTTAAATTTGAAAATACAGTCCATAGTCTAGGATTTTTCTCCAATTTTTTTTGATTCTTCAAAAAAAAGTTCCAATAAAGATAATTAAATGGACAAGCATCTTCTCCTTCTTTCTTTTTTACATCATACTGACAGTCTTTACAATAATTTGACATTTTGTTGATGTAGTTTCCACTTGCTGCATATGGTTTTGAACCTAATATTCCTCCGTCTGCATATAGTGTCATACCGTGAGTGTTTGGAAGCTCTACCCATTCGTATGCATCGGCATATACTGACAAGTACCATTCACAAACTTCTTTTGGTTTTATTCCTGCAATTAATGCAAAATTTCCTGTAATCATTAGTCGTTGTATGTGATGTGCATATGCTTCTTTGACTGTTTGTCCAATAGAATTTTTCATACAATTCATTTCTGTATTTCCTGTCCAGTAAAATCCTGGAAGTTTATTTTTTGCATTAAAATAATTTGTTTCTGAATATTTTGGCATGGTGTGCCAGTAAATTCCTCTTATGTACTCTCTCCATCCTAAAATTTGTCTTATGAAACCTTCAATAGATTCAACTTTTATCTTCTTTTTTTCTAAAACCTTGTCAAGTACTTGTTTTGGTTGTAACAATCCTATGTTCAAATACATGGATAAAACAGAATGATAGAGAAAACTTTCTTCTTGATCCATCGCATCTTCGTATGGACCAAACATATCTAATCGATTCTTTATGAAGTCATCCAAACTCTTCTTTGCTTGTTCATGTGTAACGGCAAACCAAAAAGGTTCCAAATCCCCAAAATGTTTAGAGAATCTTTTTTTTATTTCTGCAATCACTTGCGTTGTTATATCATCAGGTTTGTGTTGTAATGGTTTTGGTATATCTGGATGATTCTTTGGTAAACTTTTTCTATTTTTTATATCGTAATTCCATTTTCCTCCTTTTGGTTTTCCATCTTTATCTATCAAAATATTATATTTTTTTCTCATCATATGGTAGAATGACTCCATTCGAAGTTCTTTTTTTCCTTCTGTCCATTTTTTGAATTCAGTAATAGTACAAAAAAATCTGTCATCTTCAGATATTTCTACTGATATATTCAGCATCTTCTCCCATTTTTTTATCTCTTGTAAGACACGATATTCCCCAGGATGTGTAATTACAATTTTTTTTGGCTGTATTTTTTTACACTGATGTGCTAGCTCTTGTGTAAAATTATCTTGAGATTCACCAATTTTTGAATATATTATAGAATAACCTTTACTTTTCATATCTTTTGCAAAATGTCTCATTGCACTGAAAACTAAAACTAATTTTTTTTTATGATGATTTACATATCTGGCTTCATTTGCAACTTCCATCATGAGAATTTTGTCTTTGTCTTTTCTGAAATTTTTCAAAGATGAGATGTCTTTTGATAACTGATCAGCAAGAATTACGCATAAATTCTCAGTCATTTTACTACTAGAACTGGAATCTTACTCTTATTCAGAACATGATTAGAGACACTTCCCATGAACGCAGCCTTTACAGAACCTCTACCTCTTGCTCCCATTATTATTAGATCAATTTTTCTTGAATTATCATTTGCATATTTTACTATACTTGATTTTGCATCACCAACAATAGTTTCCTCTATGAATTTTACATCACATTTCTCACATTTTGTCTTGGCAGAATGAAAAGTAACTTCCATCAATCTATTTTGTTCTGCATTAAATAATTCGCCATACTTTATAGAATTAACAGATGTAGGTTTTACATACAAACCAACAATTGTTCTTTTTGCATCGTTTGCTAGATCTACTGCCATTTCAATTCCTCTTTCTGAATTTTTTGATCCATCTAATGGAACAAGGATTCTTTTTATACTCATTAACCCACTTTGTTAATTACAAAATAAAAGGTACGAGAACTTAGGTATGTGCTAGTAACCATTTCTAAAATTATATTGTTCTAATCAGATCTCAAACTGGTAAGCTAATTATTTGATAATGATAAATTGTTTTCATTGTCACAAAAATCTTCATTTTCTAAATTAAAAAACATGAAAATACTCTTAGCAGTAGTCGGTATTGCAGCAATTCTTGCGGCATTAGATGTGGTGGAGTTTTACATGCCAATGGAATTTGATGATATGTCTGTAAATAGACATTCTCTATACGTACATCTAGATCCAGTTTGGGCAAGTTACCCATCAAACATTGTTTTTGATGTAACATCCACATGGAGTAAATCAAACGCTACTATGGATGAATCACAAAAATATGTTCCATTTGATGAAACTATTCCTGAAAATTATGGAAAAAATGAATTAGATACAATGCATGACAAATCATTTGTTCGTTTATCACATCAAAATAATCAATGTCAATATAATTTCCAACCTCATCATTATCGTTCAACTGTAGATGTGATTAGACAAAATATTGAAGTTGCAATGGGTTTACAATTAACAAATGATCCCTACAACATTCAATTTCCAAATGTAAAAAACACTTCATATTCTGATTCTGATCAAGAATCAAAATTACCTACTGCATTTGCTCATTTCATTCCAATATGTATGATTAATGATATTTCTAATTTTGATTACAGTATTAGAATTGATGATAAAACAATTGGCGCCAATCTCTATTTTGTACCTTCAATATCTGAATTTAATAGCTATAAAGAAACTGGAACCTTCTTTTATTATACTGAATCTGGATGTTTTGCTAAAAATCTAATTAGTCATTCAGGAACATGTCCTAATGTCTCTAAAGACAGTGGAATAATGATTATCATGCCTGATGATATTAGTCGTTCACTTGTAAAAGCTACTGTAAACATATACGAAAAATCAGTTTAATTCCATTAGCAATTGATTTATGCAACAAAGTGTATAATGGCACATGGCAGAGGCAAGCGCTGCTGCTTATGGAGCAGCAATAGGTGTAGCAATTGCAATGGCTGTAGTATGCTTTGCACTAAGAGGCAGAGGTCATCCAGAAGATCCGGAATAAAAAATTACTACAATAACGTATGAAATTTTCTTAATGTAAATTAGTTTGAATATTTTTTTTGTAATCTTTTCCATTCATTTTTTGCCCACGTTAATTCTGCAAGTTTACCTGACTTAACTTGTGAAACGTAACTCCAATACTTTGATTTTTTTACAAACTGTTGTTTTTCCCATCTTGCATTTTTTCCAGCATTTGGTGCATCATTCACATTTGCTAAAATATCTGCAATTTTTACAAGCTTTGCTTTAGAATTAGATGATTTCAAATCCTTTGCATATTTCATTTCTCTTTGTTTTTTTGGTAAGCGATTATCTTTTGTAACTGATACTACAATCTCTGCTACATTTTTACCAAATCTGTCTTTTATAGCATCAAAATCTGTATCTGTGTCTTCTATCGTATCATGTAACCATCCAGCACAAATAATATCTACATTTGTTACTTTCATCTTTTTCAAATTTTTTACTACATCTTTGAGATGAGAAAATGTTGTTGTTTTACCATTTTTTCTTAATTGACCTGCATGTTTTCTCTTGGCAAAACTTCTTGCATTGGCGATATTTGACACAATCTTATTTTACTTTATCATGTTAAAAAATCATCTATATTGTATTACTGAATCTGTAATTCATGGGTAATCTGTTAAAGGCAATGTCGATGATGCTTATCTCTGTAATCGGTATTGGTATTGTTGCATACTCTATCTCTATCACTCCTCCTGATACCTCAGTAGATTGTGAAGAACAAATCTGTACCACCGGAATTATTGCTCAGGTAGTTGATGGTGATACTGTAAAATTCCTCTCAGACGAAGGTCAAGAAATTAGAATTAGACTTGCACTTGTAAATGCACCAGAACTCACAGAGCCTGGTGGTGATGAATCAAAATCATTTGTAGAATCACAATGTTCTGCAGGAAGTGAATCTGTTTTCATTTTAGATAGAGGACAAAAACCCTCCTTTGGAAGAGAAGTTGGTCTTGTATTTTGTAGTGAAACATCACTTAATGAATTACTTGTAGAAAATAATCACGGTGAACTTGATCCACGATTTTGTGATAGAAGTGAATTTGGTGGATTAGATTGGGCTTTAAAGTACGGCTGTGAATAATTATCCTAAAAATTCTTTGAATGAACTTGGAAAAATAATATCATGATATGCATGTGGAACCATTTTTCTATTCATTAAGAGCAATTCATGTGCTGCCGAATCAAGAACATATGTGTCGGCCCAGTCACCATAATCTCTAATTGATCTTCCAAATCCTTGTAACAACTTCATTATTGCTTGTGCTTTATACCACAGCGGATATTTTTGCATCTTTATTTTAGTTCTAGTTTCAGATAACATTGGATACGGTGCTTTAGCTACAATCTGAAATCTTGACATGTCTTCTTTTAGATCAACACCTTCCCAAAGTGATGATGACAGTAAAACTCCATTTGTACTCTCTGCATGTTCCTGTACAACCTGATCTTGTGTTTTCCCATTTGCATTAAAGCTATGACAAATACGAATTCTCTTTTTATTTTCTGCAGAAAGATTTTCTAAAATTTCAAAACATCTTGATTTTGATGATGTTAAGATTAACCCTTTCTTATCACTATATTTTGTCATTATCTCATCAATTTTTTTTATAACTTGCTGTTCATCATCTCTAGTTGAATTATAGCTAAGACGTTTGACATCTGTAAACTCTACTTTTCTATTTTCAATTGGAAATGGGGATACTTGTGTGTCGACAATCTCTACCATTTCAGGATTAAATCCCGTATTTTCACAAAAACTTTCTTTGTCTATAGTAGCAGACATGAAAATTTGAACTGGGTGATCAAAAAATGTACTAACATATTTTGAAATGTCTAATGGTTTTACTGATAGTGATCTGAATTTTCCTCCTTCATCATAATATGGTTTGTTTAAGATGAAGTTTTCTTTATTTGAATAAATCTCAGAACGTGCTTCGGCATACTTTTTGTATTTATTTTCTAATGTTTGAACTACTTCGTAGTCAGGATTTTGTGCAAATGCACTACTATCTTCTAATTCACTAATTTGTCTTGCATATGATTCGGATAACCCATCAGATAATTTCATAACATCGTCAATATCTTGTAAATCATAATTTTCTACATCAATTTTACATTCATTGAGATTCCTTTCAAAAATATCAATTCCTACAAACTGAATTATCTGATCTTCAATTCTATGTGCTTCATCAAAAATTGCAACTTTTTTGTTCAGATATTCAGCATACTTCTCTTTTTGATATTTCATCATTTGAAAATATGAAGCATAATTCCATATTGAATGAGATGAGACTAGACTCTGATACTTTTGTAAATAGTATAAACAATCATCTTGCTTTATTTTTCCTTCTGCAACATCAGAAAGTTTTGGTTTATAGTTACATTCTTTTTTTGTTTTTTTATCAAAACATGTTCCCATATCACATGTCCATTTATTTTGAACAGCAAAATCTTTCTCTGTTAAATCAATTCCATGTTTTTCCATCATCTTATGACATGCAAAATTTGGCATTCCTTTGTTTGGTTTGAACCATGGCATGTCTTTGGTATATTGATCCTGAAGATGCTTTGATGCAGTTACAACAAATGAGCTTCCAAAGTATCCCGCAACACTTGCAGCGATTAATGATTTCCCAATACCTGTTGGTGCTGAAAGCAACACGACTTTTGCACCAGAATTGATCTTTTCTTGAATCTCTTCTATGAGCTTTTCTTGTAGTGGTCTTGGAGTAAACTCCTTTGGAAATGATTTAAGAATTGTACTTTGAGATGACATTTTATAAAAAAATTTCTAAACTACTAAAGTTAAATCTATTTCAGCTATCTTGATTAACCGTTTGTAAATAATACTGACTATGATTACAGATGCTTCTACTCTAAAATCATTAAATGATTACATATCACGTAGGATTCAAGAAGTTCCATTAGAGATCAAAGAGACATTTTTAGAAACTAAAAAGGTCTGGAAGTGTGAAAATGAGCTTGATTTTCTTTATGGGTATTATGTAGGTAAAATTGAAGAGGCTACACTACATTATTTGTTAAAATCTACTCGTGCATCCGCTGGTGGTTATGTGGATACTTTTGAAATTAGAGGTATAATTGAAGAGCACAGAGATGCATTGCAAAATGCAATTAAAACTGGATTAAAATAATATTATATTTTTTTAGATTAAACGATTATACTAAATTATCTTAATTCTAAATTATCATATGTCTGAAATGGAAACAATTCAACTTGCACCAAATTTTTCAATATGTAGAATTTTAAATGGAATGTGGCAGGTGGCTGGCGGACATGGGGAAATCGATCATGATTCAGCTATATCACAAATGTTAGAATATAATGAAAATGGATTCAACACTTGGGACATGGCAGACATCTATGGACCAGCTGAATCATTTTATGGTGATTTTAGAAATGAAATAGAAAATAACAAAGGAAAAAATGAACTTGAAAAAATTCAAGGCTTTACAAAATTTGTTCCTAACCCTGGACCTATGACTCGATCAATTGTTGAACATTACATAGATCAATCAATGAGAAAAATGAATGTAGATGTAATTGATGTAATTCAATTTCATTGGTGGGATTATAATGATGCAAACTATATTGATGCATTACATCAATTAACAAAACTTCGTGATGACGGTAAGATTTCCCATCTTGCATTAACTAATTTTGATACAGAAAGAATACAGATAATGGTTGACAATGGAATACAATTAATCTCAAATCAGGTTCAATATTCAATAATTGATCAACGTCCTAATGTCAAAATGGCATCATTTTGTAAAAATCATGATATGAAAATTTTAGCATATGGAACTTTGCTTGGTGGATTACTTACTGAAAAATATCTTGGGGGTCCAAAACCAACACAGAAAGATCTTGATACGTACAGTCTTCAAAAATATATGAACATGATTGATGCATGGGGAGGTTGGGGATTATTCCAAGAACTACTTGTTGTCTTAGATGAGATTGCAAAAAAGCATAATGTACAAATTCCTAATGTTGCAACACGTTTTGTTTTAGATAGACCTGCAGTTGCAGGCACAATAATTGGTTCTAGATTAGGATTATCTGATCATATTGAACAAAATTCTAAAACATTTTCACTACAATTACAAAATGATGACTTTGAAAAGATAAAATCTGTCACATCAAAGGCAAATGATCTTTTTGAATCAATTGGTGATTGTGGTGGAGAATATAGATAGTTCTTATTCTTTTTCTGCAATTCTGTATCTTAGATATCTATCATCTGGAGAAAATTTTGCAGGATGTACACTTTTTGTAGATTTGTCACATTTTTTACAAGTTTCTTTTAATGTATATTCTCCGCATTCAGTACATTTTCTTAATTGAAAACGCATTATCCTTCACCAGTTTTTATTGATTCTTCTCTTGTAAAATTATAAACTCCACTTTGTTTTTTCACATTCTTTTCAATTTTCTCTAAAATTGGTTTTAGAGATTTCTCAGCAGTTTTAAAATCTTGAGAAACTAAACTTAGTCTATATTTTGGTGCACCCAAATATGTTATCTCTATTTTTGCATCTTCAGTATTTTCTGCATCTTTTAATGTTTTTTGTATTAGTTCAACTCCGTTGGATTGATTATTTGAAATTTCTAAAATACCTCTTAATTCAACTGATGGAAGTTTCATTTTTGAACAAATATCTTCAATAGTTGTTATGACCTTCTTTTGTAATTTCAAATCTTCTATCTGACCGCTTCCTTTTATGGCGATATTCAACATTGCATCATAAACTGAATCATATTTTGATAAAAATTTGTCTTCTAAATCTTCTATTTGTTTTGTAGTAAGTTTTGATTTTTCTTGAATGTTCTTTAAAATTCCTTGTTCTTTTTCAAATCTCTTAACATCCAGAAGTTTCTTTTTTCTTTGATCCTTTGAAATTTGTTTTAATGATAAATCAATTTCTTTTCTACCGCGTTCAACTTTTTTTACTAGTAATACTTTCTTCTCTCCTTCTCTGACATACTTGTTTACTTTACGTACCCATCCTGGAGCAATTTCTGAAACATGTAGAAATCCCTGAATTTTGTTATATTCATCTAGTGTGACATACGCACCATGATCACTAATTTTTGTTACTGTTGCAATTACAATTTCACCAGTTTCTGGTAATTCTTGTGTGTCTGATACCATTTCTATTTTTTCTCCATCTACTAAGGTTAAAAATCAATTCCTTTCTTTGCCTTTATTCCTGATTTGAATGGATGTTTAATCTCCTTCATCTCTGTAACTAAATCTGCTAACTCAACAATTTCTTCTTTCACGTCTCTTCCTGTTAATACAAGATCAAGTTCAGAAGGTTTCTCTTTAATTATTTTAATTATTTCTTGTACATCTATCAAACCCAAAGTTATTGCATAGTTTACCTCATCAAGTATAATCACATCATATTTCTCTGAAAAAATTTTCTCTCTACAAATTCTTACTGCTTCTGCAGCATATTTTTCATGTTCTTCTCTCGGACTATTATCATCTAATATTCCAACGAATCCCTTTCCTACTGCAATTAATTCAAAATTTGGTTCTAATTTCTTTGAAGAATCCATTTCTCCATAATGCCAAGATCCTTTGATGAATTGTAACATGCATACTTTGTGGTCATACCCAATTGCTCTTAATGCCATACCTAATGCTGCGGTAGTTTTACCTTTTCCATTTCCTGTATAAACAATCACTAATCCTTTTTCGCTCATATCTACACAAAGAAATCATCTAGTAAAAACATTGTAAATATTCAATTAAATCCATTTAAATAAAAAACAACATTAACAAAAGAAATTGAGAGTTCCAAGATTAGTTATTGCAGGTTCCACTAGTGGTGTTGGGAAAACATCGATTACAAGTGCAATCATTTACGGTTTAAAAAAAAGAGGTTTTTCAGTACAACCATTCAAAGTTGGTCCAGATTACATTGATCCAAGTTACTTGAGTTCTATTTCAAAAACTGAAACTAAAAATTTGGATGTCTGGTTAATGGGACAACAAGAATTAATTCAAAGCTTTACAAGAAATTCTAACTCTGATATTTCAATTATTGAAGGTGTAATGGGTTATTACGATGGTTTTGGTGGAAACTCAAATCTTGCAAGTACTCATCATGTTGCAACATTATTGAAATCTCCTGTAATTTTAATTCTTGATGCAAGTAAAACATCTCGTTCAATTGCCGCAACTGCATTAGGATTTACTAAATTTCATAAAAATTCAAGAATTTCAGGAATAATTTTAAATAAAATTGGAAGTAAAAAGCACGAAAATTTGTGTCGAAGTGCACTTGCTAGTCTAAAAATCCCAATAATTGGTGTCATACCAAAAAATCCATCAGTTAATTTGGAATCAAGACATTTAGGGTTAATTCCTGTAAGAGAACAAAAACAACTTCATAATAAAATTAAACAACTTTCAAAAGAAATTTCTGATTATCTTGACTTTGATCTAATTGAAAAAATTTGTAAAGCAACATCTTCTTTAGAAAAAATTAAACCTGTTAAACCAAAAAAACCAAAAATTTCTATTGCTATTGCTCTTGATAACTCATTTAATTTCTATTATCATGATAATATTGAAGCCTTAAGACGTGAAGGTGCAAAAATAAAATTTTTCAGTCCAATTAGTGATAAGAAAATACCAAATTGTGATTTGATTTATCTTGGAGGCGGGTTTCCTGAAATTTTAGCATCATCTTTAGAAAAGAACTCATCGATGAAGAAATCTATCAAAAATAATGCTGAAGATGGAACGCCAATTTATGCTGAATGTGGAGGTCTCATGTATCTAACAAATTCTATTACGTATGGACATAAAAAATCAAAAATGGTGGGATTGTTTGATGTAGATACTGTAATGACAAAAAAAATGACATTGAATTATACTGAAGGAAAAATTAATTCAAATTGTTTAATATCTAAACCACGTAACTTTCGTGCGCATGAATTTCATTACTCAAAAATAATTAATGTACCAAAAGACTCAAAATTTCTTTATGATCTAAAAATTGGTGAGGGTATATCTTCACATAAGGATGCATTAACTGAATATAATGCGGTAGCATCATACTGTCATCTTTATTTTGATAGTGCAAAATTTGCTTCAAATTTAATTAAAAACACTTTAGAGATTTAGTTAATTCCTTGTCTTAACAATTTGTATAATGCATTAATTATTGCAGATGCACAAGGACTGCCTCCTTTACGACCAATATTTGTAATAAATGGAATATCAGTTTTGGATAATTCGTCTTTTGATTCAACTGCAGAAACAAAACCTACTGGTATGCCTACTACTAGTGCTGGTTTTACTAATCCTTCTCTAACCATTTCCATTACTTCTAAAAGTGCAGTTGGTGCATTACCTACAACAACAACTCCTCCATCAATTTCTTTTTCAGCTACTCTCATAGACATTTGTGCTCTTGTTTTTCCTGCTTTTTTTGCAGATTCCATTAAGGATGGATCTGAAATATTACAAATCAAGTTATTTCCAAAATCTTTTGGATTTTGTTTATTCATTAATCCGATAACTCCATTTACATCTGTAACAATACTGCATCCATTTTTCAGTGCATTAATTCCATTTGAAATTGCATCCTTATGAAATAGTAATTTATTTTCTCGGGCAAAATCAAAATCTGCAGTTGAATGAATTATTCTTCTAACAATTGGCCATTCCATCTCGTTAAATGTATGTGAACCAATTTCACTTTCAATGATCTGCATACTTTCATCTTCTATCTCTTGTCCTTTCCTAGTTTGCATTTTCTACCTCTCTTGCTCTTTCTAAAATTAAATCAATCATCTTCTCATCTGTACCCAAGTGTTTAGTAACAAATACTTTGTTTAAATTTGCATTATCTAAAGCTGGTAAAAGATCATTGTTAACATCTATTTTCACATGGGCACCTTCGTGTAAAAAGTAAAAAACAATAATCAAAACTTCTGGATTATTTTTTTTACATGCTTGTATTCCTTCTTCTATTGTAGGTCCTTCAATTTCCAAATAACACCTACTCACATTTCTATAAGATGGCTTTAGCTCATCTACGACATAATCAATTGATATTCCTGAATTTGGATCTTTACTTCCATGTCCAATAATTAGAACATCCACGTTTTCTTTTGGTGTGTCAATTGAATTCTCTTTTAATGTGGTAGTTACTCTATTATCGACTAATTCTACTAATTTTTTATGCATAGTCATTGGTTTTGTAACTAGAAATTTGATCTTTGTATCTTTTTGATATTTCATTGCATCTGCTACTGCAATTTTCACTTTTCTTCCTGGATACAGGAAATATGGAACAATTGTCATTTGTTCCACGTCTTTTTTTAAACACAAATCCATCCCATCTTCAATGAATGGGGGAACAACTTCTAAAAAGCAAAATTCTGTAAAATCATAATTTCCTTTTTCTTTTACTTTTTCACAAATCATTTCTAGCTCTTCTCCAGCTTCTCTTTCTCTACTTCCTCTATCGATTATCATTAATCCTCTTTTCATTTCATTATCCTCGCTATGGCTACTGTAAGATTAGGAGGGAATTTTTGTTTTTCAACTATCAATTCACCTTGTGATGATTTTATTGCAGCAGCTTCAGAAACACTTGCTGTTCCTTCAAATGCTTGAACTGTTTTTGAAGGATTTGGTGCACTAATTGTTGCTAATTCTTCTCTATCTATGTATTCTACTGGTATGTTCATCTCTTTTCCCAATTCAATTAATCCTATGACATCTTTGTCTTTTTTAATAGATACAAACCTAGCTATTTTATTTTGTTTTAATCCATATTTTTCCAATGTTTCATTTACTCCATTCAAAATAGTTTCTTTAGGTGTATCCCAATGCAATCCTATTCCTATTACTAAATCTGGAACTCTATACACGACAGAATTTTTTAACACGTCTTCATCTTTTATTTCATCGTTTGTAATGATCAAATATCCTTTTGAATCTGAATTCTTCAAATCTAGTACATTTGAAAAAAATGTAATGTTTTCTGGCATCTTTCCTTTCCACCATTCTTTTTGCCCTGCATTTTGAAAAACTCCAATCTGTTCTTTATTGACCATAAATGCACTAATTCTAGTTACATTGCTATCGTCATGAATCTTCCAACCAAATTCTTTTCCAACAAGGTCGACAGCTATAGTTTTGTTAACATCTGCTGCTGTTGTTATTACCGAAGTAGCTCCCATTTTTTCAGCAATCTCATTTGAAAGCTCATTTGCACCTCCTAAATGTCCTGACAACACACTGATGACAAAATTTGCATTATCATCAATTACAATTACTGCAGGATCTGTTTTCTTATCTTTGATATGGGGTGCAAGTAATCTGATTACTGCACCTAAAGAAAATAAACAAATTATTCCATCATTTTCTTTGAACAAATTGACAATTTTCTGGGTAGTTGATTCATCATACCATTGAATTTTTTCATTATTATCTGAAAATTTTATTGGAGCAAATATCTCGAAATCTGGAAAATACCCTTTTAATTTTAAACCTATTTCTATTCCATTTTTTGTAATTGCTAAAACAGCTATTTTCTTCATACTGTTAAAAATTGTGAATTAATTAAATGCCTTACTCTTTTCCATACTTGGATAATACTTTACCATCAAAATCAAACAGTATTACCTCTACTGGAATCTTCTCTTCTGAATGCTGTCTCATTTGATTCCATGTCTCTTTTGTAATCTCATCAAAAAATCCATTTATCTTATCTTCCATAATGATTTCCTGAACATTTCTGGCAGTATTTGCTCCCAAAATTTTTCCAATTGTTTCTGAATTTGCATCACATCTTTTTGCAAGCTCAGAAAGAAATTTCATATCTACTTTTCCACCTTTTACATGAGTTTGTTTTACACCTGCTGCCATTTTTGCTAATTTACCAATAAACCCTGCAACATACGCTTTTTTCAATCCTTGTCTTGCACACTGTTTAATTGTGTAACCTGAAAAATCCCCCATTTGAACAAACGAATGATCTGGTAATTCTATTATTTTTCTAGCAAAATCTTCACTTCTACCGCCAGTTGTTAAAACAACACTATCATCATTCATTGAACTTACAACAGCAATTTGTTGTCGAATTGCGGCAGCAAATGACGCAGTTGAATATGGAATTACAATTCCACTTGTTCCTAAAATAGAAATTCCTCCCATTATTCCAATTCTTGGATTATCAGTTTTTGTTCCAAGTTCTTTTCCTTTAGGTACTGAAACTGTAACCTTAATTCCATTTTTCTCAAGTAGTTCACTACCAACTTCTTTTACATTTTCTATAATCATTTTTTTTGGTGTAGGATTTATTGCAGCACTACCTATTTCCAATCCTAATCCTGGTTTGGTAACTCGCCCAACACCCTCTCCTCCATCAATCTCTATCTCACCAATTTTATCTGTTAATTCTACATCTACAAAAATTTCTGCACCATGTGTAACATCCGGATCATCTCCACCATCTTTTATTACAGAACATTTTGCTGAATTTTTTGTAAATTGGCATGAGTTAATTTGAATATCTAATCTTGTACGTTTTGGCAATATGATATCTATTTTTTCAATTTCCTTTTGATTAATTATTGATAAAACTCCTGCCTTTGACGATGCTGTAGCACAACTTCCCGTTGTAAATCCTGTACGTAATTTTTTTTTATTTTCAGTATTTGTATCCACGGAAAATTTTTAATTTTTTATGTAATAACTTTTGTTAAAAATGGAGAATTTCATTGAGAATAATCCATAATGCAACAACACCTAATCCCCCATAAAGTAACAAATGTGTTGTTTTTTGTGATATCGGTTTTTCTCTATTATGTGTCTCTTGATTAAAATCTCCCCCAAATTGTTGATTTTCCCGTCTCAATTCCTCAAAACTAAATCTCATTTCATCTCCCATTTTTTCTCCTTGCGCTTTCCAAAAATTTTGATAATCTTCTCCTGAAACTTGTTCATCCTTGTTTGATTGATTTTTTCTATGAGATTTTAGATATTGATACGCTTCTGTTATTTCTTTGAATTTTTTTCCAGAATTACTTTCTGGGTTTTTATCTGGATGATACTTTAATGATAATTTTCTATACGCTTGCTTAATCTCTTTATGACTAGAATCTTTGGTCACTCCTAAAATCTCCCTGCATTCTTCCGCATTTTTACTGAACTTGACATGGATCTTTGTTGTCATGTATATTCTCTGGATATCTTTAAAATAAAATATTTTATCATTTTAGTATGAATAAACAACTTACCGATCATGTGGTTATATCTGGTGCTCGAGGTTTTGTGGGGAAAAATCTAAAAAAATTTCTTGCTAAAAACAATATACATACTATTCCAATTTCTCGTCAAAATTTTAAAAACAGTAAATTTCCATCATTAAAAAAAGCGTCTCATTTTATTCATCTTGCAGGAGTTGGTTCTGAATCAGTTGATCAGGACTCATTTGTAAAAGTCAATGTTGAATTAACTAAAACTGTGATAAGTCTCTGTAAAAAGAATAATATCAAAAACATTTTTTATTTTAGCGGTCTTGGTGTTTCTAAAAACTCACGTTCATCTTATTTCATTTCTAAATTTAATGCTGAACAATTAATTAAAAAATCTGGTCTTAGATATACAATATTTCGACCTTCTTATATTCTTGGCAGTGATGATTATCTTACAAAAAACATCTCAAAACAAATACTGAAAAAACAAATTCTCATACCTGGTTCTGGAAAATTTCTTCTCCAACCAATTTCTATTGATGATGTTTGTAAGTGTATAACAGTAGGATTACATTCATCAAAATTTTCAAATAAAATAATTGATTTGGTAGGACCACGAAAAATAACCTTTCAAAAATTAGTCACGAAATCTGTATCTTCTAAAATAAAAATTAAAAAAATAAATCTTGAATCAGCATATAAAAGTGCACTAAATGATATTAGTTTTGCATACGGCGTTGAGGATCTTAACATACTAGTTGGTAATTATGTTGGAAATCATAAAAAATTACAAAATTTATGTAATTTCAAATTTCAAAAAATTGAATCATTAAATGCCTGATTCTTCTTTTAATTTCTGAGCCTTATCTGTTTTTTCCCAGTTAAATTCTGGCTCATTTCTACCAAAATGACCGTATGCTGCAGTTTTTTTGTAAATTGGCCTTTTCAAATCCAGCTGTTCTACAATTCCTGCTGGTCTCATATCGAAATTATTATTCACCAACTCTTCGATTTTATCCTCTGAAATTTTATTTGTACCAAATGTATTTACCATTAAAGAAACTGGTTCTGCAACTCCGATTGCATATGCAACTTGTACTTCACATCTGTCGGCTAAACCTGCAGCAACAATATTTTTTGCAACATATCTGCACATGTAACATGCTGATCTATCTACTTTTGATGGATCTTTTCCTGAAAATGCTCCGCCACCATGTCGACCCATTCCTCCATAACTATCAACAATAATTTTTCTTCCAGTTAAACCAGCATCGCCATGTGGTCCACCAATCTCAAATTTACCGGTTGGGTTTACATGAATCTTAATGTTCTCATTCCAAAGATCTCCACAGACTGGTTTGATAACATGTTCAATTAATTGTGATGAAATCTCTTCGTTTGTTATTTCTGGGGAATGTTGTGTAGAAAGAACAATTGCTTCAATTGCTTTCGGTTTATCATCTTCATATCTGATTGATACCTGGGATTTTCCATCAGGTCTTGCCCATGGCAATTGATTATTTTTTCTAACATCTGTTAATTTTTTTGTTAATTTATGAGCCAAAAGGATTGGTAATGGCATGAGCTCTTCTGTTTCATTACTTGCATATCCAAACATTAAGCCTTGATCTCCTGCACCTTGTTCTTTTTCATCAGTTCCGGTGACTCCTTGAGAAATATGTGGGCTTTGCGGATCTAGTTTTACCATTACTTCACAAGAGTGTGAATCGAATTTCAAGTCTGGATTATCATAACCAATTTCTGTAATTGTTTTTCGGACAACACTTTCGATATCAAAACTTGCTTTTGATGTAACTTCTCCTGCAACACCTACAAAATCAGTTGTTGTCATAGTCTCTACTGCAACTCTTGAATTTGGATCACCTTTTAGATACTCATCTAAAATTGAATCTGATATCATATCACATACTTTGTCTGGATGACCTTCAGTAACAGATTCAGATGTAAATAGATAATTTTTTGTCATTTTTTAAAATTAGATTTCGTCTTCTAATTTTATGAATAGTACGTTATTGCCTCTTAGAATTGCTCTGGCAAATTTGCCTACTGTTTTACCATCAACTAATTCTTCAGCCTCGGTCATAATCAAATTCATGTAAGAATCAACATTTTTCATTTTACCTTTATACTCTACTTCATTTTTTAGTCTGACTATCACAGTTTTCTTTACATTCTTTTGTAAAGTTGTAAGTGGTCTTTTAGCAGCTGTAGTTTGTGACATAAATTTTCTCTTGTGATGAATCGATTTTATAGAGAATATAAAGTCTTGCTTAGATTATGAAGAACTTTTTATTTTTATTTTTATTACTTTCTATATGATATCTTCACAGATCGGTTCATTAGATAAAATTTTTTCAGGAGGACTACAAAATGGAATAATTACCGAAATCTCTGGTTTACGAGGAACTGGAAAAACTCAACTTGCATTACAATTTGCAATTGATCCATTAAGCAATAATAAAAAAATTTTATTCATTGATACCACTGTCGAATTCAGACCTGAAAGATTTCTTCAAATGTTACAATCTCGAAATCTCCCTGCATCATTACTTGAAAATTTACATGTTTCACGGGTTACTGATACTCATAAACAAATTGAAATTCTAAAAACTCTAGATAAAAATTATTTTTCGTTACTAATTATAGATAACATAACTGATTTATTTGCATTTGAGTATTCAAAAAAAGAACATCTAATTGAAAAAAATACTAATTTTGGTAATTATATGATTAATCTTTCTCAAATAACTCAATCAGAAGATATCCCAATCATAATCACAAATCAAATCTTTTCGCATGATGAAATAAATTATCAGCGAATGCATGCTCAACTTGAAAATTACATACATCAAAAAATCTATCTTGAAAAAATCAATAATAAAAACACCTGCACGATTTCATCACCATTTATTCAAAATACAAAATTTAATTATAAAATGACAGATTCTGGAATAGAAGAAACTGAATCTATTTAACATCGATTGAATAAATTACCATATGGCAGATATCTTTGATTCTATTTCAACTGTTACTGTAATTTTGTTAGCATTAGGTATTGCTGGTGTGATGATTTATGAACGAACTAGAATTAGACAAGAAAAACAACAAGATACTTGATCCTACAATTTCAAAAAAATTCAAGTCAATTGGATTTGAAGAACTAACTGAAATTCAAAAAGAAGCAATTCCTGAAATTTTAGAAGAAAAAAATTGCCTGATTATTGCACCTACTGGATCTGGTAAAACTGAATGTGCAACGATACCAATATTTTCTAAATTAAAAACTAGAAAAGTTTCAAAAAAAATAAAAGCACTTTACATAACGCCATTACGAGCATTAAATCGAGATGTTTTCAAAAGAATAATCAATTATGCTGAGAATGAAAACTTAAAAATTGAAATTAGACATGGTGATACTTCTCAAGCAAATAGAAAACGAATTGCAGATAATCCCCCGGATATTTTGATTACAACACCTGAAACACTTGTAAATTTACTTTCACAGAAAAAACATCTAGATGCATTATCTGATTTAGAATGGGTAATTATTGATGAAGTACATGAATTACTTGCAAGTGAAAGAGGTTCTCAATTATGCCTTAGTCTTGAACGTTTACAAATCAAATCAAAAAATCAAATTCATAGAATAGGATTATCTGCAACAGTTGGTAATCCTGAAGAGGCTGGACGTTTTTTAGTTGGTACAGACAGAAAATTTCAATTAATACATGATACATCTCTAAGAAATTATGATGTAGATGTTGTATTTGTTGACGGTATAATGGATGATGTAGCAGTTAAAATTATTGAATATATCAAAAAAGAACAAATTACTTCACCTGTTTTATTATTTACAAATTCACGAGGCGAATCTGAGAGATTATCTTCTATCTTGAAACAAAAAACATCAATCAATGTTGAATTACATCATGGTTCTCTTTCAAGACAAGTTAGAGAAGAAACAGAAGACATGCTTCGAGATGGAAAATCTGGTATTGTTGTTTGTACATCATCATTAGAATTAGGACTTGATATTGGTTCTGTGGAATTAGTCATTCATTATGGATCACCACGGCAAGTTTCAAAATTCATGCAAAGAATTGGAAGAAGTAAACATGATCGAGGAGACTCTGCTAGAGGATTAATCATTACTGAAAATGCTGATGATGAGTTTGAAATTCAAGCAATAATTGAACGAATTAAGGAAGGATCAATTGAAGAACAAAAGATACATCATGGATCTTTGGATGTTCTTGCTCACCATTTAGTTGGATTATCCATGCAAGTTGGAAATGTTCCTATTGAAGCTGCACTGAAATTAACAAAACTTGCATATCCATTTCGAGATATATCACTTGAGGAATTTTTTGATGTTTTAGAGATTCTTGCATTACGTGATTTAATAATTTTTAATGATGATAAAACTGAATACAAGAAAAATACTGCATTCTTTGCGACAAAATACCATTTTCAAAATCTTTCCACCATCCCAGATATTTTAAAATTCAAAGTTGTTGATACTATTGAAAATAAATTCATTGGTACACTAGACCAGAGATTTGTAGGTGATCTTGATAAGGACCAAATTTTTGTTTTACGTGGTTCTCAATGGAGAGTTTTAAACATAGATGAAAAATCATTCAAAATCAATGTTTTACCTATTAGATCTTCTCAAGAAATTCCAGTTCCCAAATGGGAAGGAGTAAACATACCTGTTGATTTTAAAACTGCTAACAAAGTTGGAGCTTTTAGAACCAAAGTTCAAAATGGTTCATTAAAAATGATGAACAATATTATTTCAAATCTAGATTTTCCCAAAGTGCCTGATGAAAAAACAATTGTAATAGAATCACACCGCCTTCCACAAAAAAGTGTATTAATTTTACATTCCTGCTTTGGTACAAAAATAAATTCAACATTAAAAGTTATTTTAGAAACATTGTTAGATGCCTCTTTAGCTTCTAGAGTTAAATCTAGCTCTGATGCTTATAGAATTCTTTTATCAGTTGAATCAAGATTTACAAAAAAACACATTACTGATGTTTTTCTTTCTGATTTTGATATTAATGAAATAATGTCTGTTGCATTAAAGGGAAAAAATGATGTAACTTGGAAAACATTCTGTGTTGGCAAGAAATTTGGTTTTTACGATAGAAGTGATGTTTATGTAAAAAATGAAATTCGATATGATTTTGAACGAAATATTGACACACCTCTTGTAAAAGAGGCATTTAGGGAATTATTTCATGAAAAATTTGATCTAGAAGGTGCTCAAAGAATTATTGACCTAATTAAAGAAAATAAAATACAGGTTGAATGGGTTGATGTTGATAAATTTTCAAAACTAGCAGAACCGGTATTAGACCAAACCGTAATGTCATATACAAATCCTGCAAATATAGACAAAGAAATGTTATTGAAGGTAAAAACACGTCTTATGCAAACAAAACAACGACTGATTTGTGTTCGATGTGGGTTATGGCAACAAGTTATGACCCCAAATGAAACACATCCGCTCAGATGCAAATACTGTAAAGGCCAACAAATCACATGTACTTACGAATACGACCATGAACTTGTAAAAATAATTCAAAAAAAACATCAAGGAAAAAAATTAACTCCTGACGAAAACAAAAATTTTCAAAAAGCATGGAAGGTTTCATCATTATTATCTAGTTTTGGAAAGACAGCTTTGATAGTTATGGCTGCTTATGGTGTTGGTCCTGATACTGGAGCCCGGATTTTAAAAAATAGGGTAGAAGGCGATGATGATTATTTAATAAAACAAATAATCATTGCAGAGAAAACCTACACATTGACAAGAGGATTTTGGAAAGACTAGTTTTTCTTTATTATTTTTGAATAAGGTGTTAACACTAAATCTAATTTACCTTCTAACCCTGGTCTTGCATTAACACCTAAAATTGTAATTATATCTCCCAGTGTGTAAGTATCCATCAAGTCTGCTTGTTGCCTCCATCCTTTAATCCAAACTTGCCCACTATCATCTTCAACAAACATTTCAGACAATTGTATATTTTCTCCACTTTTAGTTTGAATGTCTTTTCGTTCAGGTGCTTTTAGAACAATTGCTTCGACTGAATAATCATTACCTTCACTAACCTCTGTAATTTTTGTTCTAATCTCTGCAACAGTTGGAACAGTTTCATCATCAATTTTTCTTACAAATGAATCTTGATCAATTTGTATCGTGTTTCCAAAAATCTTTGACGGCATACATTCTAAAATATCATCTTTAGCAAAACTGCCTATTGTATTTGCAACATCTGTAATTCTAACCAATTTCTTTGATTTGTCTATGGCTAAACCTGTTGTGTTTCCAGCTTGATCCTTTTCAATTGCTAACAATCTTACTATTGTTGGTTGAATCTCTGTATCTCCTTCTACATTGATTATTGTTGCATCATTTCCATGAATTTCTAAACCTTGCATTCCAGTTTTTGTTCTTACTCCAAACAACTTGACTTTGGCATCTTGACCTATCACTTTTGGAAGAATTGATTCATCTTTTCCCCAGAGAACTACATTGACCAAATTCTTATTTTCTCCTTTCAATCTAAACTTCAAAGCTTTTGAAGGTTGACCTTTTGAATTTGTAAACTCAAGTAAACTCATTGCACTACCTAATGTTCCTGAAACAATCAAGTCTCTTTGATCATCCTTAATCTCGCTTACATCTGTAATTTTTGAATCAATTGAGACAATATCACTTTCTGATTGTGATGTTTCTATTGATGCACCTGAACCAATGTTTATTGTAGGTGCTCCGGTTAAATCAGATTTTACATATGCCTTGATGATTTTAATTAAATCTCCTGGTTTCAATTCTTCTAATCCAGGGAGATTTGCTTTTTCATCCCAAAGCTTTACACTTGCAGTTGAGTTATTATCATAAACCGTAATTGTCCTTAAAGAAAATGAAGAACCATCTTTTTTTGTAAACTGTTTTGTAGGAGAAATATTCAATACACGACTTTCTAAAGTTACTTCTTTTGCCCCAATGTAGAGGTCCTTTATTGCTACTTCTGCGTTTTGTGTTTGTTCTAGTGATACGCCTAAATCTGCTGCAACTAGGAAAATCGCTCCTTGGTCTGTTAGGTATCCTGCGCCCACTTTTTCTTTCTTCTCGTTAATTCTCTCTTCAATTACCGATCTTGATAATTCAGGAACTTTTTCCAATAATTTTGATATTAATTCTTCAAATTCAGACAATTACAATCATCACAAAGAGATTGTTAATAAAATTATCATTAAATACATTAGTAGTTCGTTTAAAGATCTACTGTGCTCTGTATTGAAACTAGCAATCTAACAAAAAAATATGGTTCATCATTGGCAGTTGATGGAATAAGTCTTGAAATTAAATCTGGTCAAGTTTTTGGATTTCTAGGCCCAAACGGTGCAGGAAAATCTACAGTTATCAAACTTCTAACTACTCTTATGCCTCCAACTAAGGGAAAATTATCTGTTTTAGGAATAGATGCAGCAAAATCTCCATTAGAAATACGAAGAAAAATTGGTGTTGTTTTGCAACAACCTAGCTATGAAATGACATTATCTGTTGAAAATTCACTAGACAAGTATGGAATGATGTGGGATGTTGACAAAAAAACAAGAAAACAACGAACTGAGGAATTACTAACTTCATTTGGTCTACAAGATATCAGAAAAAAGAAAAATGATGATCTATCAATTGGTCAACGAAGAAGAGTTCAGGTAGCCAGAGAATTTATGCATGATATGGAATTATTATTCTTAGATGAACCAACTGTTGGTTTAGACCCTAGCGCAAGAAGAGATCTACTTGATTTTCTCAAAAAACAAGTTCAAAAAACTGGTTTAACCATATTTTATACAACACATGTACTTTCTGAAGCAGAATATCTTTGTGATAATATTGCAATCATAAACAAAGGAAAAATCTTAGCTGTTGATTCACCAAATGAATTAAAAAATAGATTTGGACGTGAAAAAACTATTAAAATTAATCTAACAAAAACCTCTAATTCGATAACTGATTTACTTTCAGGCATACCTGATTGTAAAATTGAACTTGAACCTGAACCAACTATAACCATCAATTCATCAAATTCAGAAGTTGTACTGATGAACGTTTTGAAAATTCTAAATCAAAATAATATAACAATTAATGATCTTTCTGCAATTCCTACGAATTTGGAAGAAATATTTCTTAAAGTTGTGAGTGATTCTAATGAACCCAATAATTAGACTCGTTTATAGAAATCTAACAATTTCTATTAATCCTGGTTTTATAATTTGGCAAATTCTATTTCCGTTAATCTACATATTTGTTGCCGGATTTGCATATACATCCTTAATTGAAAATGTTCCATTTGGAAATAAAGATCTTAGTTATCCTGCATTTCTAGCATCTGGTATGATAGGATTCAACATAATGAATAGTACATTGATTTCTGGGATAATTATCTGGAATGATAGAAGACATGGTATGTTTGAACAAATTATGTCTGGTCCATACACACGTTCTGATTACATACTAAGTAATATTGTTACAATTGGAATCATTGGCTTAGTAAGTGCTGGTTTAATCACAGCTGTTGGGTATCCTGTATTTTTTGAATCAGTCGACTTTTCTATCGTTACTATTCCTTTGTTAATATTTGCATCAGTGGTTGGTGCAATTTTATTTGGATCAATTGCATCTATAATCTCAACAAGATTACGTTCAAGTGAAGGATTTAATGTAATCATCAACACAGTCTTTCTATTTTTTGCATTTGCAAGTACCGCATTTTATCCTGCACAAGGTGCACCACAACCGCTTGCAACTGCATTTTACATTAATCCACTTTCTTATCTTGTAGATATCGTACGAGCTGGAATATTTGGGCAAATTACTGATTTCGTAATTATGGAAATGATATTTCTAATCGTCTTAGCCTCAGTCTTGTTTGTCATTGCAACGAAATTATTGACAAAATTAGATTTTTAAAAATAGTATAGCCCAGCCCGGACTCGAACCGAGGTCAAAGGCTCCAAGGGCCCCTATGCTTGCCGCTACACTACTGGGCTTCTAAATAAAAAATAATTTACCCCTATAATATTATTTTATAATGTCCTTATTGTTTTTAAAAGAACTTGATATGGGTCTTCAAATGATGCAACTAGTTTTCTAGCATTCTGCTTTCTTTTATTAATAATATTGATATTATTTAATGATTGAAAAACTTCTTTTGAGATCCTATTTGGACTTTCACTTCGAATAATTATTTTATTTTTTACTAGAAATTCTTCAATTCTATTTGGCACTGAATTCATTGAAATAGTTGGAATTCCTAATAATCCTGCTTCTGCAGTCATTGTACCTCCTGACCCAACAAAGCAATCTACACTGTCCAACAAATCCTTTCCACTAACTGGTTTTGAAAAAATAAAGACATCTTTTCCAAAAACTCTCTTTACTTCATTACTCTGTTCTTTGTATCTTGATAAAACAATCTTTTTCTCATCAGGAAACTTTTCAATAATTTTCTCAATAATTTTTATGGTTTTACTTTCTTTGTTAATGTATGCAGCCTCAGATTCTTCAGGACGAATTAAGATAGTTTTCTTAACATTTGATTTTCTTTTCCTTGTTTTTCTATAATTTTTTATTATTACGCCTGCATCGATTGCTCTATACTGTATGATGTTTCTTGAGTTTATTCCAAATTCTTTAAAATCTTTCTTTGGAATTATCCATGGTGTTAATAATTTCGTTACATAAGGAAGTGATAATTTCATTACTGCTCTAGCATGCGGTGAATCAGAAAATGCAATATGTGGAATTCCCAAACCAAATGCAATTCTAGATGCTTCTGGAGAACAAAAACTAATGAGTAAATCTGGTCTATTTGTCTCAATTTTCTTCGTCAATAATTCAGTTCGTTTCAAACTTGCAAGTAATTTGTCTACGCTATCTTTCCCTCCATGTTTTCCAATGATAATTGGATTTATTGAACCAAATTTTCTGATTCCATTTACTTGATCATATTTCCTAGAAGTTGAAACAATTTTGTGTTGTTTTCTAAGTTTTTGTATAAAATATTCAAAAAACAAGTATTGTTTTGGTGTTAGAATGTCAAACCAGATCTTCAAGTATTACCACTTAATGGATAACTGCAATAAGTATTTCTTAGTCTTGATATTATAGTCCTTAATGGCAACAAAAGTTGTAATTTATGGATTAAGTACTGAAGGTTATTCTCTTGCATGTCAAATTGCTCTAAATGGCGGTGATGTTCAAATCATTGACGAATCTACTCCATCAGCAATATCGATAAAACAAGATATTGCAAAATCATATCCTTCTGTTCAAGCATTAAAAGACGATGAACCGTTACTTGCTATGACTTCAATTGATGCAGCAATATCTAAAGCACAAGTGCTAGTCTTTGCACCACGAATTAGGAAAACTGGTCAAGATATCAAAATTGAGATAAATTCAAAATTCAAAGATGCTGTTTCAAATATAAAAAAAGGCTGTAATGTTGTTTATGGATTAGGCACTGGCTTTGGTGGAAATTCTGAAAATATTTCATTATTAGAACATGTTACTGGGTTGAAGGTAGGAAAAAATATTTCATATTACTATTATCCTTTATCAAAAGAATCCACAATAAAACCATACATTGGTTCATCAGATTCAAAAGAAAATGAAACTTTGAAAAAATTATTAACTAATGAAAAAAAATTCAATTTCTTATCATTAAATTCAGCAGAATATTTTCATGCTATAGATATCTTAAAACAATTTTCTAGTCAAACAAGCATACTTGAAGTTTGTAAATTTGCTAAGGATTCTGTAACTAAATCCGACTTAAACTCAGAAAAATTAGGAGAACTCTATCTTGATGATTTTATTGATGGTTTGTTTGATTTAAGATCTTTAAGCAGTTCATTTGAAGGTGCAAGTAGCTTAATGTATCTAATTAATGGTAGTATGAAAGGATTGGATGGATATATCAAACGATTAATTGATGAAACCAGATTAATCCTAAAGAAAAATGAATTAAAAGCAAGCAGAACAAAAATTTTACTCTTATGGACTTTAGATCAACATGAAATGAAGGGAGAAAAAATTGAAAAGCTCTTGGAATTAGAAACTAAACTAAAAGATTACATCGGTGATGTTGAATCAATCAGTCAACCCGTAGATATTTTCCAAAATGATAAAACTACAATTATTGTTGTTTGTTCAAAACGTGATTTTGATTATATTATGAAAAATAATAAGGATGATGAACTAATTATACTGAAAGCTAACCCATTATGTCAATTAATATCACAAAAATAATATGTTCAAAAATTAAGTGAACTATATGTCAGAAAATGAAGACCCAACCAATGAAGAAAATAATGAATTGATCGATAATCCTGAGAAAACAGATGATCAAACAAAGAAATTAGAAGAAGAAAATTCTGATTTAAAAGACAAGTGGCAACGTGCATTAGCAGACTATCAAAATTTAGAAAGACGAACACAAGTTGAAATATCTCAAAGAGTTTCTAGTAAAACTAACGATCTTCTTCTAAATTTTATTAACATCTATGAAGATTTTGTTCGTGCTGAAAATTCTTTGTCTAAAGAAAAAATTGATACTTCTGGAATAATTGCTGTGATAAAAAATATGGAAAATCTTTTAGCTGAAAATAACATTAAACCAATAGATGCCATTGGTGAAATCTTTGATCCACAATTACATGAGGCTGTTTCTATGGTTGTAGATGATACTCTTGATGAAGGAACAATCACTCAAGAGGTATCAAAAGGGTACATTTCTGGCAAAGCTATTTTAAAACCATCTAAGGTTATTGTATCAAAGAAATAAAATTAAAGAATGTGTAAAATATGGCTGAAAAAATTATTGGTATTGATTTAGGAACAAGTAACTCCGCTGCTTCTGTAATGCAGGGTGGAAAACCAACATTGATTCCTGCAGCAGAGGGTACAACGGTAGCTGGCAAAGCATTTCCATCTGTTGTAGCATTTTCAAAAGATGGTGAGCTTTTAGTTGGTGAACCTGCACGAAGACAAGCAGTAACAAATCCTGATAATACTATACGTGAGGCAAAACGAAAGATGGGTGAGGACTTCCTGTATAAAATACAAGGAAAAGAGTACAAACCTCAACAAATCTCTGCATTCATACTCCAAAAAATTAAACGTGACGCTGAAGCATTTACCGGCGACACAATCAACAAAGCAGTAATTACTGTACCTGCTTATTTCAATGACAATCAAAGACAGGCTACAAAAGATGCTGGAACAATTGCTGGATTAGAAGTTGTAAGAATTATCAATGAACCAACTGCTGCTTCATTAGCATTTGGAATAGACAAATCTAAAGAAGATATGAAAATATTGGTCTTTGATTTTGGTGGAGGTACTCTTGATGTTACAATCATGGAGATGGGAGGCGGTGTATTTGAGGTAATGAGTACATCTGGTGATACTAAATTAGGTGGTGCAGATATGGATCAAGCTCTAATTGATTATGTTATTGATGAATTCAGAAAAAAGGAAGGAATTGATCTATCTAGTGATAGCACGGCAGTTACTAGAATTAAAGAAGGTGCAGAAAAAGCAAAAATTGAATTATCAACTGTAATGGAAACTGAAGTAAATCTTCCATTTATTGCACAAGACCCATCTGGCGCAAAAAATCTTGAAGTAAAAATTACAAGAGCAAAATTAGAAGATTTAGTTAATCCAATTGTTCAACGATGTAAATCATCTATAGACAAAGCATTAGAAGATGCAAAACTTTCTGCATCTGATATTACAAAGATTGTTTTGATTGGTGGTCCAACAAGAATGCCAATCGTCAAAAAATTTGTTAGTGATACTGTTGGAAAAGAGGCTGAATCTGGAGTTGATCCAATGGAAGCTGTAGCATTTGGTGCTGCAGTTCAAGCAGGAATTATTGCAGGAGATGTAACTAGTGATATTGTTCTACTTGATGTTACTCCTTTGACTCTAGGAATTGAAACATTGGGTGGTGTTAGAGAACCAATTATTGAAAGAAATACAACTATTCCAACTTCTAAAGATAAAACATTCACAACTGCTGCAGATAGTCAAACTGCAGTAACTATCAATGTTGTCCAAGGTGAACGACCAATGGTTGCTGATAATGTATCATTAGGTAGTTTCAATCTAACTGATATTCCACCTGCACCAAGGGGTGTACCTCAAATCAATGTTAAATTTGATATTGATGCAAATGGTATCTTGAATGTAACTGCAAAAGATATGGGCACGGGCAAAGACGCTAAAATTACTATTCAATCTACAACAAAAATGTCAGATGATGAAATTAAAAAAATGCAAGAAGATGCAGAAGGTCATGCTGAAGAAGATAAAAAGAAGAAAGAAGCAGTTGATATTAAAAATGAAGCTGAAAGTTTCATCTATACTACTGAAAAACTAGTCAGTCAAGATCTTAAAGACAAAATTCCACAAGAAAAAGGAATTCAAATCACAGATGCAATAAAGGAATTAAAAGATTCATTAACACAAGATACTGAACAAATCAAGCAAAAACTTGAAGCACTAAAGACAATTGTAAATGAAGTAACAACTGAATTGTACAAAAATGCATCACCTCCACCTGGAGAACAACAATCTGGAGAACAACAATCTGGAGAACAACAATCTGGAGAACAACAATCTGGAGAACAACAATCTTACGCTAATGAACAACAATCTGAAGAACAAAAATCTGATTCTGATTCTGAACAAAAATCAGAAAATAAATCAAATTAGTTAATTAATCCTTGATTTAGGTGATTAACTATGAGTGCAAAACGTGATTATTATGAAGTTTTAGGAGTTAACAAATCATCATCTCCTGATGAAGTAAAATCTCAATACAGGAAATTAGCTCTAAAATTTCATCCTGATAGAAACAAATCTCCTGATGCACAAGAGCATTTTAAGGAAATTTCTGAAGCATACGCTGTTCTTTCAGATTCTGGTAAACGTGATTTGTATGATAAACATGGACACGAAGGTGTAGATGGAAGATACTCTCAAGAAGATCTCTTTAGAGGTGCAGGCGGTAATTTCAACGATATTTTTGATAATTTATTCGGTGGTCAGGGAGGACGTGGAGGCGGTGGATTCGGATCTGTTTTTGAAAATCTATTTGGTGGAGGAGGCAGATTCGGTCGTTCACGTGGAAATGATCTTTTGCATGAATGCTATATCACCTTGGAAGATGTATTACATGGAAAACAAATTGAACTTGATCTCAAAAAATTTGTAGATTGTCCTGATTGCAATGGCACTGGATGTAAACCTGGTAGCTCAAAATCAACTTGCAAAGATTGTGGTGGTTATGGCCAAGTTCGAGTCCGAAGAAATATGGGTGGAATGATATTAGAATCTGCTCAACCTTGTGGAAAATGTCAGGGAAGTGGAGAAATCTTTGATGATCCATGTAAAAAATGTCAGAGAGGAAAAGTAAAAGGAACAAAACACTTGTCATTCAATCTTCCATCAGGAATTGACAATGGTGATTATGTAATTCAAGGTGAAGGGGAATCAATTCCCGATGGTGATAATGGTGATCTTATAGTTCGTGTACGAGTTGAACCTCATAAACTGTATAGACGTGACGGTGTTGATCTATATTGTGATGCACGAATTTCAATGGTTGATGCAACTTTGGGTACTGAAATTGATGTAAAAACACTTGAAAAAACACAAAAATTAAAAATTGAATCTGGAACTCAGCCAAACTCAATTCTAAAAATTAAATCTCAAGGATTACCTAGTCAAAATTCTAACAGACGTGGAGATCTTTTTGTTCACGTTGTAATAGAAATCCCAAAAAAATTATCAAAACAACAAAAATCGTTGTTAGATGAATTCCAAAATTCAGACTAATCGTTTTTTGATAATCTGATTGACAGATCATGTCCTTGTTTTATTTCCTGTTCATACAGTTTTTTAACAATCTCTCCAATCTTTTGTTCAGTAAAATACTCTTGATTATACCTGCCTAGAACTTCTTTATCCTTATCCAAAATTATTTCCCAATATGGCATGAATTTGGATAATTTTCTCTCTCATTTCAACATTTTGTGAATAACGAACTTATTTTGGGAATCTTAATTTTTCATGCGGGAGTCGCCCAGCCTGGTCAACGGCGTAAGGTTCAGATCCTTATCTCTTAGGAGTTCGTGGGTTCAAATCCCACTTTCCGCATAAATAATTTCATATCATTATGAACAACTTTAAAACACTGTAGTTTGCCTATTTTCCATGGCAAAAGTAACCCGTGTTGGTGGTAGAGGTACAACTCGTAGAAAGACTGACACTAGTAAGAAATCAACATTCTCTGGAGATTCTTATAAAGAATATCAGGAAGCCAAAAAGAAAGCAGCTGGTAATCGTAGTGTTGGAACTGGTCGTGGTACCGGAAAACGAAAATTATCATCAACTCCAGCAACAAAGAAAGTATCTACTAAAGGCAGAACACGCTCAACTGGTAGAGGTACTGGTAGTAGAAAGACAAAAAGTTAATCCCCTTAACTTATTCTCTTTTATTCATCTACTAGTGTTTTTTTAATTTAGAAAATTCTGAATTTTTGCTTTTAGTTTTTCATTGATAATCTTGCCTGATGCTTTACCTCTAACTTCTTTCATTGCAATTCCCATTAGACCACTTAATGCACGTGACTGTTCCTCTTTCACTTTATTCATATTCTTTTGAATTATATCATCTAGAATCTTATCTAACTCTTCATCAGTTAATTGAGTAATAGATGCCTTTTCTAGTGCTTGTAAAACATTATCTGCTTTTTTAGACATTATTTGTTCAAAAATTATTTCAATTGATTCTTTGTTTATTTTTTCTTCTCCTAACAATTCAAATGTTTTCATTATTTGTTCATCATTGAGTAAACTTGAATCTAAACCACTTCTCTCCAAATTTGTTATAGTTGAACATAATATAGATACAACAAAATTTGGCGAATTTTGTTTCTTTGAACATATTTGTTCAAAAATTTCAAAATATTCTGAATCAAAAATTTGCTCTGCTAACTGATTATTTATCTCATATTTACTTTCTAATTCTTTAATTGATGCTTCCCATGATTTTGGAATATTAGATACTGCCTCTGACAATTCTTTTTCAGAAACTTTGACTGTAGGGATATCTGTTTCTGGGTACATTCTTGATGCTCCTGGTCTTGGTCTTAGAAAAATAGTATCTCCATTTTGAGTTGCAGCTCTGGTTTCTGCAGGTGGTCCCTCTTTTGCAAGCTCTATTCTATTAATTATAGAGTCAATTGCAAAACCAACTGATATTTTTTCACCTGCAATTATTAAAAATGCATCATCATTTTGAACATCTAACTTTTCAATCACTCGTTTGATATCTGTCTCTTCAATTCCGTAATTTGGTAATTCATCGGAGTGAAAAACGCCACCGATACCAAAAAATCTCACTAATTGACCTATTTCCTTTCCCAATCTGATGTCTGAATATGGTTCAAAACCAAAAAGTCCTTTTAATTTTTTAATTTTTATTCCAAAAATTTTTTCTTGCTTTTCAATTGATTTTTTAATAATTTTTGAATTACATTCTTGCATTATGTCTGTTATATCAAACACATCTTCCTTTCTACTAATTTCTGTAAATCCAATTTGATTAATTTTATCAGAAATTAATTTTAATCCATGCTGTCTTTTTGCTTCAAATTCAATAATTTTTTCTAATTGATCAAGCTGCTGAACTCCTTTTACTTCAATAACGCCTCCTCCTTCAACAGAGATGTTTACATCCTGTCTGATCGTTCCAATTCCACGCATTACTTTTTTTGTAACTCGTAGTAATCTACCTAAAGTCAACGCAATATCTTTTACAAATTTTGGATCTCCTTCAACAGGATCTAACGCAATCTCGACTAAAGGAACTCCCAATCTATCTAAACTAAAGAATCTGTGATTTCCTTCATCTTTTACCAATTTTCCTGCATCTTCTTCAAGACAAATTGATTGAACACCCACTTTTTCTCCATTGACCTCAATGTGTCCACCTTGTGAAACAAGCATTGTTCTTTGAAATCCAGTTGTGTTTGATCCATCAATGACCGTTTTTCTCATTACATGTATTTCTGAAAAAATTTTTGATTCTAATGCCGAACTAATTAAAAGTGCAATTTTTTTTGCACTCATGTCTAATGAATGTGGTGGTTCTTCATCTTCGCATACTAAACAACTACTTCTTGGGTTTGCATAGTAAACTATTGTCTTTGATTTTGTACTTTCAAAAAGGGCCGCAGGATCAATTTTACCTAGTTCACTTTTTGCCGCTCTAAGTTTTCTTGAAAATTTTCTAGAAAATTCTTCTTCTTCTATTGGCGTACAGTCACAAAATAACTTTTTTTTTGTATCTAACTGTTGATGAATTTCAAGTCCAACCTTCAATCCAATATTTTTGATATCAACTTCACTCAAAACTAAACTCCGAAGCAATATTTCTCAACATTAATTCTTTGATCTCGTCTGCATTACTTGAATTTCCATACGCCCACATTGCTTTGACTAACGCTGTCTCTGGAATCATATTTTCAAGTGGAACAATTCCTAATTCTAGAAGATCTCTACCACTATCATAAACTGTCATACTTACACGTCCGTCGATACATTGTGATGTCATTCCTAGAAACAATCCTTGCTCTTTTGCATCTTTGATAACTTCATACATCGTGTTTCCAACATGACCCAAACCAGTTCCTTCAAAAATTATTGCACCAAATCCCAAATCAGCAAGATCTTTTATTTGTCTTGGATCATATCCTGGATGATATTTTACTAGAGCAACTTTAGAATCTAAATCTAATTTTGGTTCATATTTGTCACTTTTGAAAAATTCTTCATTCATATTTTTCAAAATTTTATCATCAGAAATTATGAATGCTGGATTACCTCCGACAGTTTCAAACGCTCCTCGTTTACTTGTATGATTTTTTCTTACACGTGTTCCTTTATGACATGCTATTGCATCATCATTCGAGTCATTATGCATTATAACATAGATTCCTTTTGTCTTAGATTCAGTAAGGAATTTTGTTGCTGCGATTAAATTTAATGCTGCATCTGATGATGGTCTGTCTGATGATCTTTGTGAACCAACCAGTGCAATTGGAATAGGAAATCCTGATAATGCAAATGATAGAAATGATGAAGTATAATGCATTGTATCTGTGCCATGTGCTATGATTATTCCTGCATAATCTGATTGTGCAACACTGTCAAGCTTTTTTGCAATTTCTAGCCAATGTTTTGGTTGTAAGTTCTCTGAATATTCTGAAAATAATACTTCTGCATCAACATTAGCAATCTTTGCAATTTCTGGAACTGCTTCGTATAGTTCTGATGCTGATAGTGCCGGAGTAACTGCACCTGTTCTATAATCTACTTTACTTGCAATAGTTCCTCCAGTCGATAATAGTAAAATTTTTGGTAATTTCTTATCTTTTTCAACAGTTTCTGAACTCTCAATCTTTGATTGTCCTTCTCCAATTTTTTCTATTTTCTCAATCTTTTCAACTTCTATTCCTATATTGTATCCACTTTTCAATTTTAGAACAATATGATTTTCATCACCGCTTTCATATCTAGGCATCAAAATTCCAGAATACGTTAATTCCGATGTAACCTTTACTAAATCTCCAACCTCAATTTTATTCGAAATTAAGAAATCATGAATTTTGCCTTTGTACCCTTTATGTTCTGACATTTATGAAAATTAGTGGACAGGTATTTTATTAAAACTACCTGTAGTAGGATGCAACTAGTTTCTCATTCATCTTGAGATCTTTCTGTTCTCTAACTTTTCTAACTGCCTCTTCAAAGTGTTTCATTGTAACCTTGGCGTCTGTTGCTTTCTTTTCAATTTCATCTACAAACTTCTTTGTTTCTTCATCACTTAGATCCTTGTCTGGAATTGCATTATCTAGGTGTTCATGAACTACAAGTGAAACTGCTGTGTTTGCAATTGATGCAACATCGGCACTGCTCAATCCATCTGTTAATTCAGCAATCTTATCAAAGTCAATCTTATCAGGACTATTATTATCTGCAAGTGGTATGTCTTTTGAATGAATTTCTATTACCATCTTTCTACCATCTTTATCTGGTAATGGAATCTGAATAATTTTATCAAATCTACCTGGTCTTAATAGTGCTGGATCAATCATGTCTGCTCTGTTAGTTGCAGCAAGGACTACTACACCGTGCATATTCTCCATGCCATCTAATTCTGTAAGTAATTGACTGACAACTCTTTCAGTAACTGCAGTTTCTCCACCTGCTCCTCTAATTGGTGCAATTGAATCAATTTCATCAAAGAAGATTACACAAGGTGCTGATTGTCTTGCTCTTTTGAAGATCTCTCTAATTCCTCTTTCTGATTCTCCGACCCATTTTGATAGAAGCTCTGGTCCTCTTACTGAAACAAAGTTTGCTTCACTTTCTGTTGCAACTGCCTTTGCCATCAATGTTTTACCTGTACCGCTTGGTCCATGTAACAAAATTCCTCTTGGCATTTTATGTCCTAATTTATCATAAAGACCTGGATATTTCATTGGCCATTCTACTGCTTCCATCAATTCTTTTTTCACTTCTCCAAGACCGCCTATTTCTTCCCATGATACATCAGGATTCTCAATGAATACTTCTCTCATTCCTGAAGGTGTTACTTCAACAAGTGCTTTCTTGAAATCATCTGAGTTTACAACTAATTTGTCTAATGTTTCTGGTGGAATTTTTTCTTCTTCCAAATTCAATTCTGGAAGTAATCTTCGGAGACACTTCATTGCTGCTTCTTTACACAAATATTCTAAATCTGCACCAACATAGCCGTGACTTACTGCTGCTATTTTCTCAATCTTTACTGGTAATTCTTGTTCCTCATCAGCTAATGGCATGTTACGTGTGTGAATCTGCAAAATTTCTTGTCTACCTTTTTTATCTGGAACTTTGATTTCAATTTCTCTGTCAAATCTTCCTGGTCTTCTCAATGCAGGATCAATTGCATTTGGTCTGTTAGTTGCAGAAATTACAATTACTTTTCCTCTTGCTTCTAATCCATCCATTAATGATAACATTTGAGATACAACTCTTCTTTCTACTTCTCCAGTTACTTCTTCTCTCTTTGGTGCAATTGAATCAATTTCATCTACGAAAATAATTGATGGTGCTTTTTCTCTTGCCTCTTTGAAAATTTCTCTTAGACGAGCTTCACTCTCTCCATAAAACTTACTCATAATTTCTGGTCCAGAAATACTAATGAAGTGTGCATTACTTTCGTTTGCAACTGCTTTTGCCAATAGTGTCTTTCCAGTTCCAGGAGGACCATAAAGTAAAACACCTTTTGGAGCTTCAATTCCTAATTTTTCAAATATCTCTGGATGTCTTAATGGTAATTCAATCATTTCACGAACTTTCTTTATCTCATCTCTAATTCCACCAATGTCTTCGTATGTAACTTGAGGTACACCTCTTAGTGTCTCACCTTTTTCTGCAATGTGGAATGTTGTTTTTTGTGTAACTAGAACTGCATCTGCTGCTGGTGTAACTCCGATTACTTGGAAGGTTAATCTTCCTCCAAAGTATGGAACCATTACATTATCTCCTTTAATCAAAGGTACACTTTCTAATGCATCTGCTAAATATCTCTCATCAATTGGTGGTATTGCCTCTAATGGTGCGACTACCACTTTTTCTGCTGGAACAGCTTTAATCTTTTTTACAGTAATTGTATCTCCAATTGCAATTCCTGAATTGTTTCTTCCTAATCCATCAATTCGGATAATTCCTTTACCTTCATCTGAAGGGTACAAAGGTAAACATTTTGCAACTGTACGTCTCTTTCCTTTTAGTTCAATAACATCACCAGTTGATGCATTTAGAGTATCCATAGAATCATAATCGATCCTTGCTACCCCTCTTCCAACATCTCTAGTATATGCTTCTAGAACTTTTAGAGACAATCCATTTTCACTCATATCTATACACTCTTCTTTCTTTTTTTATATATTTAGCGTATTATTCTATTGATCTACTCAAAACTGATCACAAGCTTAAAATCATGATTCTAGGCACAATCGTTTACTATGGGTAAAAGACCAGGTGTTCGTAGACGTGGCCGTGGAGGCATGCAATTCAGAGCTGCTGCTACTCAAAAGCTAAAACCTGCCAAATATCCAAGTTTTTCACTAGATGAGGAGCGTAAAGGAGAAATTATTGATCTAGTCCATGAATCTGGTCGTGATGTACCTCTATCAAAAGTAAGATTTGAAGATGGAGCGATCTCATTTATTCCTGCACCTTTAGGAACTAAAGTTGGTCAAAGAATCAGTTTTGGTCTAAATTCTGAAATTATTGATGGTAATGTAATTAGTATACAAAACATCCCTGACGGAACAATTGTTTGTAACGTTGAAAAACAATTTGGGGACGGTGGTTCTTTCATTAAAACAGCAGGTGCTGATGCAACAGTATTCTCTCATGCAGATGATGGAGTAATTCTGAAACTAGCATCTGGTAAATTCAAAAAACTTAATCCAAAAAATAGAGCAATGATTGGAACTCTAGCTGGCGGTGGTGTAGAAGACAGACCATTTATGCGTGCTGGAGTTAAAATGATGCGTTTCAAATCAAAAGGTCAGAAATATCCAATAGTCAGAGGTGTTGCTCAAGCAGCATATGTACATCCTCACGGTGGTGGACGTCACCAACACGTTGGACAATCCTCTACAGTATCTCGTGATACACCTCCAGGCGCTAAAGTTGGAAGTATTGCTGCAAAGAAAACTGGTAGAGCAAGAATTAAGGAAAGAAAACAATCTATCAAATAATAGTCTTAGAATCTATCTTTTAGAATGGTTCAAAAACGAATTCATATTTTTGTCACCGGTCGAGTGCAAGGTGTATTTTTTAGACAATCAACCAAGGTGATGGCTATTAAAAATAATGTAAAAGGCTGGGTTCGAAATCTTGATGATGGTCGTGTTGAGATTATTGGTGAAGGTGAAATTCAAGATATTGAGAATTTAACACAATGGTGTAAAACTGGACCTGCAAATTCTAGAGTTGATGAATTTGAATTATCTGAAGAAAATGTTACTGATGAATTTGAAAACTTTGAAGTTAGATATTAGCGAATTGTTGTAAATGCATCTTTTAGTGTAGATTCTATCTCTGATAATTTCTGCTCTGGAGTGATCTCTAAAATTTTTGGTTCTAGTTTACGCTCTTTTTGAATTTTAATTATTATTGATGATTGAGTTGGCTCCAAATCTGCAAACCATCTAAAACTCATGGTTTTACAAAAAACTATTCTATGCATTCTTACATCTTCTATCACTTTCTCATCAAGTGACAAACAGTATGTTCGTAATTTATCAAACAATGGTTTTACAGGTTCAGGAATTTGTCTCTGAAAATCATCATAGGTTCTTCCAGTTCCAGTTCCAATTAGACCTTCCATACATACCATCCCTAAATTCATAATTTAATGTAGTAGTTCTGCTGGCTCCAGTCTAGGATGATAGTCCCATTTCAAGGCGTACAAGATCCCCCACGTAGACGAGGAAGCGTGGATGCTCCACCTTAGGATTGCTCCCTCCCGGACCTCATCCCTTTCGATAGTTCGGTCTTAGGAAAAATCCCTTCGGATTATCCTTGTCCTGCAACCACCCGCCTCGGCGTGAATTCATTTCCGCACACCAAGCGGGAGTTACCTTCCTAGAGATTTACCCAGCAGTTGCTGATCTCTGCATATAGCCGGTTTCAGAATAGGGCACGGCTGGCACCCTGATCCTCCCTACTACGTTATAGATAGAATAGAATCTCATATTTGAATTAGGATCGTTCTTTTTTCAAATCTGTAATCATATTACACACAGCACAAATCTTTCCTGTGCATTGATTTCCACAATTTGTACAAATTCGTTTTTCTTTGAAACTTGAATCTTTCATAACTTCTGAGATTTTGATAATTGAGCGATACATGTTGTTCTTTATTCCGCTATGTTTGTCTTCTATGGAATTTAGAAATTCTCGAATCTCAGTTCGAATACCTTCATTCATGTGAGGACATGGTTCTGTTTGAAATGGCAAATTATTTGTAAATGCATAAAATACAATTTCAGATTCATAAATTTCTGCAAGTGGTTTTATTTTTCTAATTTGTTTTGAATCGCTTCCTGGACTCATCCAACCAATTTTGTTAGAATCCCCAGATAATGTGTTAATCAAAAATGTCTGTAATGAATCATCCAAGTTGTGACCTGTAGCAATTACGTTTGCTCCAAGTTCTTCTGCAGCATGATCTAAGGCTCTTCTTCTAAAAATACCACAAATTGAACAAGACGTAGTTTTTTCTTCATCCCTTAATTCTAGTGATTCTGATAATGTTACATCATACAGTTCTTTGTATGAATAAGTTCTAAACTCTACATCCAATTTTGAGCAGAAACTCTTGACTATTTCTAGTGCTTCATCTCTATATCCTGGAATTCCCTCATCAATTGTTACAGCAATGATTCTAAAGTTATGGGTCTCTGACATTTTTTTTAATATGCTAAGTAATACTAACGAGTCTTTTCCACCTGAAACGCCAACAACAACTAGTTCATCATTTTTAATCATCTTGTACTTGGAGATTGTCTTTGCAGCCTTTCTCAAAATAGAGTTTGAAAAGCATTCCGAACAGAGGCTTTCGCCAGAATATTTTCTGGTATAAACTGCAGTATTTTCACATTTTTGGCATTGCATAATTTGGAGAATATGTTTGAGTTTAATATCTGATTCTTTAGATTGTAAACCAACCTGACTTGACATATGATAGTCCGATATTGAGACCAAACACTATGAATGAGATTGCATAAACTGCCATCATTGTTCCATTTACTGCTTTTTCTGAAATTCTTCCTTCAATTATGGTATGAATGAATTTTCCACCATCTAGAATTGGTAATGGTAACATGTTGATTATTCCAATGAAAAATGAAATCATCCATAACCACAACAAGAACCAGGAAAATTGCCAGCCCAATGAAGTGTCTAGATTCCAGTCAATAAAGTTGAATATTGGTTCTGGAAGTTGACCCATATCATTTCGCATGATGCCGATTAATCCTCTTTCAGGATCATCAGGCGATGCCATTATTGTTACAGGAAATACAATTTCGCTTCCATCCCTTAGTACAGTTACATTTACTGTATCGCCAGGGTCAACTGGATTCGCTTGTAAATCCGTAGCTGACGCAATATCTACATCATCAATTTTAATGATCATATCATTTTGTTGAATACCTGCTTGTTGTGCACCTCCGCCGTCAATTACTGAAAGTACTAAAACTCCTGCTGCAGCTGATTCATAAAATACATCTACAAGTGGCTCTGCACCTGGTACTCCTCCTAATCCCATTGCAAATAATGGGTTTGTTAGTAAAATTGCTCCTAAAATGAAAGCAAAAATTACGTTTGAAGTTGGGCCTGCACCAATCAAACGGAGTCGTGAAATCTTTTTTGCTTTACTAAACTGCTCTTCATCTGGTTCTACAAATCCTGCAAACATTGCTATGAAAATTGCAAATCCACCTGTCTTGATATTGATCTTTTCCAAAACTCCAACAATTCCGTGTGCACCTTCATGAATTACTAACACAATTGGAATTGATAGTAAAAAGTACATTATAGCTGAAGCAGATGTCATTGTGACACCTGGTAATAGAACAGTCAATTCTGCAAATTCATCTGGTTCTACAAAGTAATTTGAAATATTCAAAAACAAAAAGAAGAAAACATATCCCATCATGATAAATCCTGCAATGACACTAACATCTGCAAATACACGAACTCCTCTTCTTGTTCTTCCTAGTAATCTGACTAGTGCATCTTGAACCTTGTAATTTTTGTAAGTTAGACTATATGGTTTAATTGAAAATCCATATTTTTCTAATCTGAGACCTTTGGCTACTGCAAAAATAGCAACCCAAGCTATGAGTACGTAAATAATTGCATTATCTGTTAAGAAATTTAGTTCCAAGTTAAAGAAAATTTTTTAGTCTCGGCAATTTATCGTTTCCTATGAAACCAGTGATAATTGTCTCTACATTTCCTAACAAGACTATAACAAAAAAGATTGCAAATGCACTAGTCAAAAAGAAACTTGCTGCGTGCGTGAATATTACAAAAATTGATTCTGTATATTCATGGAAAGGTAAAATTCAAAATGATTCAGAATATTTGGCAATTTTTAAAACTACAAAGAAAAATGAAAAAACTCTCAAAAATGAAATTAAAAAATTGCATCCATATGATGTACCTGAAATTGCTGAAATTAATGTAAATTCTATGAATAAACCATATCTTGATTGGTTGACAGATTCCACTATCTAATATTCTAGTGGAAATCTCAACAATGAAATAATTCCACCCAAGCCTGAAACTCTCAATCCTGCGTCAATAGTACTGTCTACACTGAAAATTTCTCCTCCTTTAGATTCAACATCATTTAAGAAATCAATAATCTCCTGTTCATCTGAATCTTGAATAGCTTTTTCTGAAAACACTAGAGATTCTATCGCACCTGCTTCATTTGCTTTTTTTGTTTCCTCAATACCCATTGAAAATTTCTTACTTTGTTTGTTTGCCAAAAACATTACTTCGTCAATTATCTGTGAAACTTTGGCAAGTTTAGTATCTGCCATCACTTCTTTCATTGCATCTGATTTAGTGAAAACATGAATTCCATCTTCTCCTCCAGAATCAATTCCCTCTATTACTTTGAATTGACACTTGTCTGCAATTGGCTTTTTTGACACATAATTGTAAAACTTCTTTTTTGTTTCACCAGGACCAAAAACTATTACAAGATTATCTTTTTCAACTACTGAACTAATTGCTCCAACTACATCGTCAAAGAATTTTTCAATTTTAAAGCTAGATTTGTATCTCTTTCCACTAGAACCTGAATACATATTTGGCAATAGATGCAAATGTGTTCCCTTCAATCGTCCAATTCCACAATCTCCTGTATCAATTGCAATTAGAATGAACTTTGTTTTCTTTCCCTTTGATTTTGCAAGTTTCTTTTCAACACCGCTCCATTTTTTCTTCACAAGATTGAATCCTTCATCAATCTTTATTGTAAAAGAATGATGCGTTCCATGTGGAACTGATTCATTATTTGATTCCAAAATTGTACCTCCAACTCTAATTCTGTCTAGAACATTATCGAGAGAAATTTTTTCTACTTTAATTGCAAGTCGAACATGAACCCTTTCTCCTTTATCTGGTCGTGCATATTCCTTATCTTGTTTAATTACTCTAGTTGTTTCACCAATAATTTTGTCATCAATTTTTAAAATTCTTCTGATAGTCAGTAAATCATCAGAATCTTCAGGCATTAATGAAATTGTATTTTCATCAAGAGTTTTTGTGATCATATTTTTTTATAAATTCTCTAAAAGATAACTAGTTTGATTCTTCTTGTTTTTGTTGTACGTATTTTTCAACCCACTCGAGAGTTATGACTCCGCCTTCTGCCAAATTAACTAATGAATTTGAAGATGCTTCACCTGTTACTTTGCCGGTATTCTTTCTAGTTTGTCTCCATTTTAGACTGGTGTTTCCGCTTTTTGATGAATAAATAACTCCTAAGACATCTTTAGCATTAACAAATGTTATTTCTCTAATTTTTTTCAATGTAACTTTGTCTGCGGCTTCTACGTAAATGGATCCTAAACTATCTTCTCTTTCTGCAAAAACCTCTGGATCTTCAAGATAACTTCTTGGAGCAAATGAACTACATGTGCTAGCTATGATGAATCTTCGAAAGCTTTCAAGTGATGAAGGTGCGTCTATCTCTACCATTTTTTTTCAATAAATCTATCTCACTTATCAAGCTTGTTGAAAGATTCAAGTATGATTATTCTAAATTTTTACTGTAGACTGTGATGTACGCTATCCTATGACTAGATGATTAGGATCTTGAGTTCTGAGTCTGCAACTTAGAATTTTTATGATATGATTTTCTGAATTATCTATGAAATCATTAACTGAATATTTGACATTCAAAACAAAATCAAGAAGAGAATTTGTTAACATCACACCAGATGTAGAAAAATTAGTTGTCAAAAGTGGAATCAAAGAGGGACTTTGTCTAGTTAATGCAATGCATATCACTGCTAGTGTTTTCATAAATGATAACGAAAGTGGTCTACATCATGATTATGAAAAATGGTTAGAAGAATTGGCACCTCACGAACCAATTGAGCATTATCGTCATAATGATACTGGAGAGGATAATGCCGATGCACATCTAAAAAGACAAGTGATGGGAAGAGAGGTCGTGGTTGCTATAACTAATGGTCAATTAGACTTTGGACCTTGGGAAACTATCTTTTATGGTGAATTTGATGGTAGAAGAAACAAAAGAGTGCTAGTAAAAATTATTGGTGAATGATTAACCAAAGTCGGTATCACGTTTCTGTGATCCTTCTGTGTTTGATCTTGCAGCTGCACGCCATTCATTATCATGATTTTGTCTACCGTGATTACATTTCACACAACCCATAATCTTTCCATTAGGGTTTTTCACAAATTCTTCACATCCACAGAAACATGCCATAATCTTATCAAATCCACTTAGTATATCTTCTTTTTCTATTCTGCTCCTCTTGTAGTTTTGCAACATTCTCCCATTGGAATATCTCTACCTCGAGGACTTTTACTAGGACATTTTAACATAATACACAATGCATCTGTAAATTGTTTATTCATATGATGTTCTATTCCACAAACCATCTCTTCATCAATATCTATCTTTAATGCACTATCCATCAACACTTCAAGTAAGCGACTATTTCTGATCATTGAGGATGCAACTTTTTCACCACTGTCTTTTAGTGTGACTCCTGCCTTGTTGTATGTAACCAAATCTCTTTCTGCTAATTTTTTTAACATCTGTACAACGCTTGGTTGACGAACATTCAGTCTTTTTGCAATGGTGCTAATCTTAACATCATCGCCTTTTTCCCTAATATGCCACACTGCTTTAAGATACATCTCTGTATGTTCTGCTTCTGCAGTTCCTACAAACAGAACTTCTTCATCTATTGCATCCATGAATAATCTAGTTTCTTTAATCTAATAAATTTTCAACATTTCTAAACAATTGAAATTATGCTTTTTTAGCATCTTTTAATAAGAAATCAAAATATTCTCTTGCAAATCCTGCTAATCCTGCATGATCTGCCCAAATTGCCACTATTTCTGATGAAGTAGAGCTACTAATTTCAGGACCTAGTAAAATCACAACATATCTTTTATCTGAAATTATGCCTCCTCCAAACAATCCCCCTTTTACTTTAACATCTGCAACTCGAGAAATTGCTTTGATAGAATCTTTATCAAATTCATCTGAGATAAGAATTGTAATTTTTATTCCTTTATCATGTAATTGTCTAAGTTTTGGAAGTGCTTGTTTGACAATCAATTCTCCTGCTTGGGGAACTGCAATCATTACTTCTTCTCTACAATGTTCGACCATTTCCATAATTTTTGAAACAATGTTCATTGCACCGGAAATAAACCAGATATCTGGTTTTTCACTAGTACCTGTTTTTTCATAAAGTGGAATTAATTCTGATAAAATGACATTTTTGTTTTCTGAAAAAATAGTATCTGCATTCTGTTTTGTTGTTTCTAATGCATTTGATGGGGCTTTTGCAAAATATTTTGTAGGTCTTGAATCATCAGAACCAATCCATCCCTTTTCCTCCAATGTACCTAAAATCTCATAAATTTTTGAATAAGGAACTCCTGAATTTTGGCTAATTTCTGAGGCATTACTTTCCCCATCTTTGATTAATGTTGTATAAGCTCGAATTTCGTAGCTAGTTAATCCAATCTTCTCTAATGATTTCTTTGTTTTATCAGAAATACTCACGAACAGAATTACTGAATTCTCTATTTAAGTTGACTATGATCGTTCCCTAATTCATCCGGTGGTTAGTAGGAGTGGGATTATATACTAACTTTTCAAGAATTAGTTAATGGCTCTAATTCAGATATCCAATCAGTCATCAAAGACCCAGGGTAAGAAATCCACTATTAGATTCACCCAAAGTATTTGCCCTGATTGTAACATGATTTTAGACGCTGAAGTTTTTGAAAGAGAAGGCAAAGTCTTCATGTCCAAAGTTTGTCCAACACATGGTGAAACTGAGGAACTCTATTTCGGTTCTTATGATATGTATAAAAAATTCAGTACATACTGGGTTGATGGAAAAGGTGCACATGCTCCAAATGTAATTATGGAAGACAAGTGTTCTTGTCCAAACAACTGTGGATTATGTTCAAACCACTTGTCACACAGTGGATTGGCAAACATGATTGTTACAAACAGATGTGACCTTACTTGCTGGTATTGTTTCTTCTATGTCAAGAAAGGACTAGAAGGTGCTTACATGTATGAACCAAATCATGATCAAGTAAGAGGAATGATGAAAACATTAAGATCAGAAAGACCAATTCCAGGAAACTCTATGCAAATCACTGGTGGTGAACCAATGCTTAGAGAAGATATTGCAGATTTAATCAAAATTATGAAAGAAGAAGGTGTTGAACATATTCAAATGAATACAAATGGAATTCGACACGCAATGGATCCAGAAGCAGGACGTGAAGTAAGAATGGCAGGTTGTAACAACTTGTATCTCAGCTTTGACGGTGTAACTGCAAGAACAAATCCAAAGAACCACTGGGAAATTCCATATGCACTAGACACTTGTAGAAAAACCGGAACAACTGTTGTATTTGTTCCAACTGTTATCAAATCAATTAATGATCATGAATTAGGAGGAATTATCAGATATGCACAAAAGAACTTGGACGTTGTTCATGCAGTAAACTTCCAACCAGTATCACTAACTGGAAGAATGGGAAAATCAGAACGTGAAAAATATAGAATCACAGTACCTGATTGTATCCAAAGAATTGAAGAACAAACTGAAGGTCAAGTTACTGTTGATGATTGGTATCCAGTACCAAGTTGTATGCCATTGACAAATGTCATTGAAGCATTCTCAAGTAAACCAAAATACGAATTATCTATTCACTTTGCATGTGGAGCAGGAGCTTATGTATTCCAAGATGCAGACACCAAGAAACTTGTCCCAATGACAAGATTCTGTGATATTCAAGGTATGTTAGAATTATTTGAAGACAAAGCAGAACAAATCCGTTCTGGTGCAAACAAGTACTTTACAATGCTTGAAGTTGTAAGAAAACTCAAAGGATTCATCAATAAAGAAAACCAACCAGCCGGATTAGATTTGGCAAAGATGTTTGGAAATATCTTAATGAAGAGATCATTTGAAGCAGTAGGCTCATGGCACGTCAAAGGTCTATTCTTAGGAATGATGCACTTCCAAGACAAATACAATGAAGATTTAGAAAGATTACAAAGATGTGATATTCACTATGTTACTCCAGACCTTAGAATTATTCCATTCTGTGCATTCAATGTAATTCCAGAATGGTACAGAGACAGAATCCAAAAGAAATATTCTATCACTGTTGAGGAATGGGAACAACGTGAAGGTGTAAAACTCGAAGACGGTCTTTACAGAGGTCTTATGAGAAGAGGTGCAGGTGACGAACTTGCAGCAGGTTGTGCAAAGAGTGAGATGTTCCATCAAGCAGAACAAGCAATGGGCGCTCAATAATTAATTTTTAAGAATTAAAAATACTATCATTTAATCTAATACCTTAAAAACAAACTTCTCTTTCACTCATTTAATGAAACTACTTTTCATCTCCCCCAGATTCTCTGGAGGAATTGGTGGACATGCAAACATGTTGTATGGACAATTATTAAAAAATGGATTTGATGTAAAAAAAATGGAAGTTCCACATATTCCAATAAAAAATTTAAAAAATCCTAGCTTTGCAATATTTAGTAGTCTTAAAGGAATTCTAAGTAAGGAATCTTTTGACATTATTCATGGATTTAATGTACCATCAGCTTATGCAATGAAATATGCAAAAGGAAGAAAAAAAGTTCTATCCATTCATGGTGTTTTTAGTGAACAAGTCAATACATTACATTCAAAATCAATTAGTTCAATTGCATCATCAGCAGAATCAAAGGCTTTAACTTGGCCAGATAAACTTACTACTGATTCTAAAGCCACACAAAAATTTTACAAAGAAAAACACAATATTGACTTTGAATATCTCCCGTCACCTTTGGATACTAAAATGTTTGAAAAAATTAAAAATGTTGAAAAAATTCCAAATCAAATTGCGTATATAGGAAGAGATAGTAATGAAAAAGGAATTGATATTTTAAAAAATGCTGAATCCAAAATTGAAGGTGATGTAGTTTATTGTACAGATCGTTCTTGGGAAGAAGCAATGAAAGTGATAAAATCATCTAGTGTTGTAGTGGTTCCCTCCAGAATGGAAAGCCTTCCTACTGTCGTTAAGGAAGCATTTTATCTTAATGTACCTGTTGTTGGTACAAATGTAGGTGGTATTCCCGAATTAATCTCAAATAATGATACTGGAATTCTGGTTCCACCTGAAAATCCAGAAAAAATTGCTGACGCAGTGAATGAATTATTATCTAATCCCGAAAAAGCAAAAAAATTAGCAAATAATGGAAATAATTTTGTTAGAAAGAATTTGATGTGGGATGTAATGTTACCAAAATTTATCCAGTTTTATGAGGATCTTTTAAGTTCTGATTAACATATATTATGATTTTTTAAATGATTTAAAAAATCACTACAAATTTTATTCCAATTGAAATTTTTT
>ENA-UPTF01000026-UPTF01000026.1-marine-metagenome-genome-assembly--contig:-NODE-26-length-96270-cov-5.154398_pt1 | contig 96270 bp, 76 predicted proteins | sample MGYA00238166_ERZ767019 | MGnify/ENA primary metagenome ERZ767019 (study PRJEB28930, sample SAMN06266391) | marine metagenome | isolation source: Sea water from 250 m depth | place: Atlantic Ocean | study... | reverse complement strand
TGATACATCCGCGGTGTCGGCAGTTATCAATGGTCAGAGTCTATTGTTAACCCCGCTACCGAATTGGCATGGGGTCTCAACGATTACCGTGTATATGACGGATGAAAATAGTTTGTCAGACACGGCCAGTTTTGTTTTGACGGTCACCTCTGTCAATGATCCGCCTACGATAGAACCGGTGGCTGATGTTACCATGCCAGAGGACGGCATCGCATCTGTATTTCTTAATGTTACAGACGCTGACAGCGAGAATCTGATCTATAATTTTTACACTAGTCAACAGCAACCAATTTTCAGTTTTACGGTTATAGAAGACACACTCTATATCAGCCCAATTCTAAACTGGAATGGTCAGGAGAATCTGACAATCTTTGTTTCTGATGGTGAGGACAGTGACAACACCTCTTTGGTGATTACCGTGACCCCTGTAAACGATGCGCCAACGATTAACCCTATTGATGATATAACCATTGTCGAAGACAGCTCCAGTTCATTAATCATATACTCAGAGGATATAGATGGTGACGATTTAGAATATGATTTTATGACAGATGATCCATATTTTGATATAATGCATGTAGCTAATATGGTAACCATATCTCCGCACCTTAATTGGTCTGGCCAGGGATACATAATTGTAAGCGCGTCTGATGGACAAGAAAGTGCTGACGCAGGTTTTACAATAACGGTTACACCCGTGAATGATAGACCCGAGTCTTTTACTATTTTGAATCCTACAATATCCGATACCTTTAGCACAGACATAGCTAACGATGCCTTGATCCCGTTTAGTTGGCAACAGAGCTATGATGTAGACAGTGAGATAACGTACAGACTAACAATTGAATTAGAATTTTCTGGGAACGCCTATACCGAAGTTTATGAAAATATAAATGATACTACCATTAGCATCTCCTCAAACTCACTTGATCAGCTGCTAAGCGCAAGCAGTCAAAGCGAGTCTGTGCTGACATACCTAGTGGAAGCATCAGATGAAGAGTTTACAGTGGCATCATCTGACATGGGATTTTTTGTTTTAAACAGCGGCTCGTTAGGCGCGGGCAAAGGTCAACTGTTTCCTGAAATATTTGCCCTACATCAAAATTATCCCAACCCGTTTAACCCTGTTACATCTATACGCTACGACCTGCCGCAGGATGAATTTGTAAATATAAAGGTATACGATATGTTGGGAAGGATAGTTAGATCACTTGTAAACAGTCAACAAGCGGCCGGATATCAGTCCGTTAAGTGGAACGCTGCCAGTGATAAAAATGAGCCAGTATCAGCGGGACTATATATTTACACAATCCAGGCGGGTGAGTTTAGACACTACAGGAAGATGGTATTGGTAAAATAATTAAAATGTTAGCCCAACCAGGGATCTAACTTTGTCCATTGATTCCATTACAGATACACTTTCAGCATGGGGCATTTTTTCTGATTCTGTTAGATCGTTTTTTATACACTTTTCTAGTTCCTGAGCCTGTTCCCTTAGTCCGTGTCCGTTATAGTCATTTGGGTATGAGACAGTCTCATTATTCGTACATACTTTAAACGAAGTTGGTGCATAAAAGGTGGGCTCAATGTCAATATAGCCTTTGGATCCAGATATAATAGCTCTGTTTGGCTGCGAGTCATACATGGAGCAGGAGAGCGTTGCTATGGCGCCATTATCATACGTAAATATTATAGAAGTTTTTGCGTCCACACCCTGATCTGTAAACACGGATTTAGCGACTATATCTTTGGGCTTTCCTAAGATCATGTGGGCAAAAGAGACTACATAGATTCCAAGGTCTAACAATGCACCACCTCCTAATTCTTTTGTCCATAATCTCGGATTTGTTGATTTTCTGAGATTTTGCCCGTGGCAGGCAGACACCGACTCTATGTCGCCTATGGTTCCCTCTGAAATCAGGTTGCGTATTCTACTGATGTGTGGCAAATATCGTGTCCACATACCCTCTAGCAATGCGACACCGTTCGTTTCAGATGCCTTGACCATTAGATCAGCTTCTTTACGATCCATAGAAAAAGGTTTCTCACATAGGACAGGTATTCCAGCATTTAGTGCATCTATTGTCTGACTGCAGTGAAAGGGATTTGGGGTTGCAACATAAACAGCGTCAACGTTTGACTCCTTTAGAAATTCATCCATGCTGTCAAAACTATTAGAGGATGGAGCATAGGATGAGAAAGATTCTGCAGTGTCAATGGATCTGGATAATACGGCGGACACTCTATGATTTTTCAATTGCTTTATGTCTGCTGTAAATGCTTTTGCGATACCGCCTGTGCCGATCACGCCCCAGTTAAAGTCTTTGTTTTCCATATGAGTTACAATTTGTGTGCTATTATATGCGAAATATATTTAGTTATTTTTAGAATTAATATTGTTAATAAATTATCGCATCATAAACGAAAGAAAATCATCATGAAAAAAATAATATTTATCCTTTTATCATTATCCATCTGTCTGGCTTCCGATAGTGTACCTATATCAAAAAACAAGCTCATAAAATCGATACAGGATAAATACCAGATTTACACTCCTGAAGATCTGAATACATTTAAATCACGAACTACCACTAGAGATCGTGCAAGTTTCATTCGAGATATGTCTGATGTAGTTGGCCAGTGGTATGTGGATGAACAAAATATCGGTATCTATGTTACTGTCGGGACTGACCAGTCTATTCCCAACTGGCTATCGCTCATGGCCATGGACACTGCATCGGGCGGCATCACCGCTACCCATAGCGACTATGAGACTGAATTGAATTATATGCTTGCTGGTGCCTTAATGGGCGGAGATGATGAAGATGGCAATGGTGATGGAGATGACCCTGTTGATGATCACGATGGTGACTATTCCAGGAACGCTGATGCACTAGGCTATGCACAGGATTATGTTGATGATAGTTCCAGCCAATATAATCAGGCAACCTTTGACCTTGTGACCGAGTTTAGTCTAACGGTAGATGGGGATAATGTATCAGGAGGTCTCGGAGGTACTAATCCAGGGTCTTGTGAAATAAATTGGCCTGAGGATCCATATAAAATGGCTGTATACTCATTTGTTTCTGAATACGTGCTGGCAGAGGGAGGAAGCGTAGGCTGTTTTGTTGACAATGACAACCTGGACCAGACCTATGAAAATGTTGCACTGGACATGGAATCAGGATGGACAGGCGATGATGGTGATGATGATGATGGTGATGACGACGATGAAGATTATTCTTATGGTCCACGAATTGGTGCATATTTAACCGACCTAGATCCTAGTGGTGGGAATATCTATTTTGATGAAACAGATACAGAGGCAACGATTACGTTCGTTGATGTTCCGCTATATGAAAATTCAAACGCGGGAAACACGTTTCAGATTCAGCTGCTCTATGGCACAAACGAGATAGTATTAACCTACAAAGATCTTTCCTTGACCGGTGACAATACGTCTCAGGCTTCCGGAGGCTTAGCCATCGGCATTGCCGATGGTAGTGGTGAATATGTTGACATTGATCTCAGTGAATCTTCGGGCGAATACTATTCAGTTCCTGTAGAGGGCTACTCTAGCTCTAACGAACTGGATATGGAATATAAAAAGATTATTTTTAAGCCGAGCGATGATTTTTCAGCATACTCTGTTAGCGCGGAGACGGTTACCGATCTCGAGGGAGCATATGCTAATGAGATCACCGTACAGGACGATGATTATACAGAGCAGTCTCTGTCTTCCGAATTTATTTTTTATGGTAGTAGCTGGGACCAGATCTATATCAATAATGATGGCAACATAGGTTTTGAAGATGGGGATGATAGCTGCGTTTGCTCGGTATGTGATGACGGTGACGGTGAATGTGCTGCACGATATTTGTCCGGCGGCAGTGGTGACAATGGTAATGGTGACGATGGCTCAGATGATCCCGATTATATGTTCATGAACTTTGATTTTTGGAATTTGTTTGCATTTATGTTTGGTTTTCCAGCTGAAGGGGTAGACCACCCTCTATTGGTAATCATTGACATTGATGAAGAAATGGTTGTCGCTCAGCCTCTTACTCTTTTCGGTGAAAGTCCAAACATATATATTGCAAACCCGTCAGATTTTTCTGGTTCTGTTTCGGTCGATACGATCGAATCAATTATTACACTTAGTGAACTAGATCTGTATGATTCGACCGGGGCTGTTGTGCTTGGTTTAGATGGTACCATTGGACCTGGAATGTTTGATCTTATGGCTGATGTAGAGACCGAGCTTCCTTTTCCTGCAGCACTCTTTGGTGAAGATCAGCCAGAGACGTATATGACGCTTTATGAAGATTCGACAGGCATTGATGTAGAAATAAATGGCGATGATTATATTGGAGCTGTAGATGACACAACAGAATTTTATTGGTATGCCAGCGGTGACTCACTATACAGAATCAATAGCGATGAATACTACTATAATCCAGATGAGGAATGGGAATCTGTTTTCTACCAACTAAGTGGCGATACCCTTATTATCAGCGACGAAGATCATCCTTGTGATGATTATTTTGATTATTATGGTTCTATGGATCCTTGTGTAGAGATGGTTGCAGAGGATTTACCTATGATAGCCGGCTTAGAAAATGTTGAAGATTTTTATATGTACATAGAAAGTATTATGACCCGTATTGTCACGGTCTCTATTCCTAATGACGAGGCTACTTTGCCTAAACAGTTTGCCCTGTATCCAGCCTATCCAAACCCTTTCAACCCCACAACCACACTCGGATATGAGCTTCCAGAGGATGCGATGGTAAACATTACGATCTATGATATGATGGGAAGGATGGTCAAAACGCTTGTAAATAGTAAGCAGGCAGCCGGATATAAGTCTATTAAGTGGAACGCTACCAGCGATAGGAATGAGCCGGTCTCGGCAGGATTATATCTTTATACAATAGATGCAGGAGGATTTAGAGAGACCAGAAAGATGGTTCTACTAAAGTAATCAACTACTGAGGATGGGATATATTTCTAAGAGTTTCGTTATTAGTGACTATGCCGCAAGGTTGGTCTGGTAAGATAATGCAAACAATCTTTCTTCTGTTCTCTAGTATAGATTCATTATTAGATTCTGTGCAGTTGAATTAAAAAGCCTATAAAATATTATTTTATTCGAAAAAGGTAACTGAATGAAGCCAAAATATTACTTCCTTTTTATTTGTATTTTCTTCACAAATCTTCTTGCGACCACGATCAATATCCCTGCTGACTTCGCGACAATCCAAGAGGGCGTCGACGCTGCCCAGGATGGTGACATTGTGCTGATCGCTGAGGGAACCTATCATGAGAATCTAACGATCAACAAAGAGATTACGCTCACGAGTAACGCTGACTTTGATGCACTTGAGGGGAACGAGGGCTGGTACAATGATCCAATTATCCAGGGAACAATCATTAATGGTTCGTTAATCGACGATAATACAGATCCGAATAAGAGAAGCTGCCTGATTATTAGAGACGGTGACATTCAGCCAACGATCAAAGGGTTGACATTTGAAGGTGGAGTTGGAACATCCATGAACCTGATAAACGACTGTACATCTCAGCTTCCGGAGCGATCTGGAGGTGGAATCCTTATTTATGACGCCTATCCAACGATTAACTATAATCGCTTTATTAACAATGGCATCTCATCTGAAAATGAAAGAGGACGAAAGGCTGCTAAGACGGGTGGCGCAATCGCTCACTATGAGGACGCAGAGGTAGAGTTCGATGAAGACAGAAGCGCTGGTCCTGCAAATAACAGATCCAGTAGAACACCGCCTGCAACAATCAATATTGAGAATAATTATTTTGAGGGTAATACCAGTGGAAACGGTCAAGATTTTTATTCACATGGTTATGACGGTTCGATCGATGTGAGCAGCAGCGTCTTTGCAAATATCGACTGTGAGACAGGCACGGTCAATGATTTTGTTCTCAGCTCATTAGATGACATGGCAGACTATGTTCAGGATGGAATTGTCGGTGCCTGCATTGAAGAATATGATTATTTTGTTGCGGTCGATGGTGATAATAATAACAGCGGCAGCGCATCCGCTCCATTTGCAACTATTGGACACGCACTAAGCTTTGTCAAAGAAGTTGGCGATGCCACCACCATATATGTTGCTGCAGGTGTTTATTCTCCGGATCTAACGGGTGAGGCATTCCCGATTTTTCTGCCTAATAATGTCCACCTGGTTGGAGAAGATCAAGAGACAACCATTTTAGATGCGGACGCGGACGCAACAAAAGAAGCGGCCGTTATTATTATCAATGAGGTAGAGACAGTGACGCTAAAGAATTTTACCCTGACAAACGGCTACAGTGAGGGTCACGGCTGTACCGGTGGCGGAGGTCTTTTGCTTGCGGCTAACGATATGTTTAATCTTATGGAAGGCGATGATCCGGATGCCACAGGAAGACAAGAATTTTCTTATCCGGTTATTGAAAATGTGACCATTGACAACAATCACTCTCACAATGGTGGCGGCTTAGGTATCTTTCGAGTTGTCGGTCCTGTTTTAACTAATGTAACGATCAGCAATAATGTAGCCACCGCATTCGGTGGGGGAGTTTTCTCCTATGTATCTGGTGTCACAATGACTAATGTAACGATTACCGAAAATCAAAACCTAGGTAATGGACAAGGCGGGGGCATTATGCTGGCAAATACTAGCGGTACCTTTGACAACATGACCATAACCAATAATACTGCCGTTGGCAGTCATGGTGGTGGAATATGGACCAATCACTCTGATGATTGGGTCATGACAAACTCAATTATTAGTGGAAATAGTGCCGGATGGTATGGTGGTGCAATATGCATGCTAACATCAGCACCGACAATGATTAATGTTAACATGTTTAACAATAACTCAGGCTGGGGCGCAGGCGGAGCCTGTGCAATGTGGTCAAGTCCGGCGTTCAAACAATGTCTAATCAGCGGAAACACTGGTGACGGAGGCGGAGGCGGTATCCAAGCATTTGGAGAGGGCGCTTTCCCTATCATTGAAGACTGTAAAATCAGCGGTAACACTGCAACTGGAAATGGTGGAGGTATATTATTAGATGGTGCTGATGGGGCCAAGCTTACGCGTGTTGTCATTGTAAATAATCATGCGAATGGTATAATAGGTGGTATTGATGTAACAGGAACAATCGCTTCCATGACGAATGTTACTATAAGTGGCAACACATCAGGACAGGGTGGAGCTATAGGTTTTTTTGATGGTGCTCACGTTGAGCTGACCAATTCAATCGTCTGGAATAATCCTGGCCCGGGTAATTTTGCTACTGATGGGACTGGCACTATCAATATTACGTACAGCGATATTGAAGGTGGAGCTGAGGGAGAAGGAAATATCGATGAAGATCCGCTTTTTACAGGGGTTCATCCTGAGGTGGACTTCTATTCATTATTAGAAAGTTCTCCCTGTATCGATGCCGGAACCGCAGACACAGATGGTAACGGTGTGGATAACATAAGCTCCTACTATGGTATAGCGCCTGATATGGGAGCCTTTGAATATTATATACCAGATCCACCGGCGCTGCCGGCACCATTAGGATTAGGATATGAGATTCAAGGTTCATCAGTTGTTCTTACATGGGAGCCTGATGATTCCACTCAAATCATGTACTATTCTGTAGAGAAGTCTTTAGACTCATCATTCACTATTGATGTTGAAGTGCACTATGCGCTGAGTAATAATTTTATTGATACAGAGGTTGAGGAGAATACACAATATTTTTACAGGGTTTCTTATTATGCGGGTCAGTGGAGTGAATACTCAGACTTTATCGCTGTCGTATTTAATGCGGTAATGGATGTGGCCGTAACAGGTACTATTCCAGCTGTCTATAGTATTCATCAGAATTATCCAAATCCATTTAACCCGGTGACAACAATCAACTATGAACTGCCGAAAGAAGGATTTGTCAATATTAGAGTCTATGATCTTATGGGAAGAAATATACGGTCGCTGGTAAACACGGTCCAGGATGCAGGATACAAGTCTACAAAATGGAATGCGACCAATGATCTCGGGCAGCCGGTAACCGCAGGAATGTACATCTATACGATCCAGGCAGGCGATTTCAGACAAACCAAAAAAATGCTGCTTCTAAAATAGTATTATATTTTTTAAACCAAGAGGCCCCGCTATAAAGTGGGGTTTTTTGTATATAATCTAATTTCATAGAATTTGATGGATATAGCTATATTATTCACATTAAATAAAAGAATATGAGCATCAATAAAACTATTCCATCCAGATATTATCTTGATCATGATATCTACGAACAAGAAAAATTAAAAATACTCTATTGCACCTGGCAATACGCTGGTCACGCTAGTCAGGTTGCAAATATCGGCGATTATCTAACTCTGAAGATAGGCGATGAAAATCTTATCATTATTCGGACAGAGGATAGAGAGTTAAAAGGCTTCTTTAATGTCTGCAGACACAGGGCACACAAGCTACTTGAAAACAGAGGGAATGTAAAATCAATCACATGTCCCTACCATGCGTGGAACTATTCCATAGATGGTGAACTGCGTTATGCGAAGAACGCAGATAAAATGAAGGACTTCAATAGCTCTGATTATTGTCTGGCAAGCTTTCAGGTTACAGATATGTGTGATTTTATATTCGTAAACCTGGATCATAAGGCACCACCCTTAAATCGTCAGGCAGATGGTTTTGTTAAAGACCTGAAGGAGAGAGTCCCTTTTCTTGATAGGCTAAAACCTCTACCAGATGATAAAGAGCGACCCTCTGTTATTAATGCGAACTGGAAAATTGTAATTGATAATTATCTGGAGTGTTACCATTGTACCAAAGCACATTCTGCGTTTGTTAATATGATTGACATGGACCACTACCGTACAGAGGTCTATGATATTTGGTCAAGACAGTATGCCCCAAAATCTCGCCCAGATAATAGAGCATATAAATTCGACAAAAGTGCAAATATACAGGATATGTGTTTCTGGTTTCTATGGCCAAACACTGCCATAGGATATGTACCAGGTGTTGAGGCGTTATTTTTTAGCTCTATTCGACCAGAGAGTATAGATGAAACAACGCGATTCGGACACTGGCTGATTACTGATGATACTATCATACCAGATGGTTTTTATGAATATATGAATCAGGTTCTTTTTTCAGAAGATATATCATTATGTGAATCTGTTCAGCAGGGAATACGATCACTATCTTATAGTGAGGGTCCCTTGATGATCGATCCTAAACATTCAGGTATTTCAGAGATTGCGGTCCAGCATTTTCATGGTCTAGTAGAACAAGCATTAGCAGGTGACAATTAGACTAAAAAAGTTATTTTTACAGTCATGCATTATTGATTCCATAAAGATGTAATAAGATGTAATAAGATGCAAATGAAAAACTAGTAATTAAGTGTAGTTTGAATTCGCGTTTTAATTTATAAATTATTAGATTAAGGTTCGCAAATTTTTCGACAGGGAGAAATCTTAACCAGTTCTAAAAAGGAATAATAAAATGAAATCGAAATACTATATCCTTATCACCCCACTTATTATAACCAATCTGATTGCAACCACGATCAATATTCCGGCTGACTATGCGACCATCCAAGAGGGAATTGATGCTGCCCAGGATGGAGACATTGTGCTGATCGCTCAGGGGACCTATCATGAGAATCTTACGGTCAACAAAGAGATCACACTCACGAGTGCCGCTGATTTTGAGGAATTAGATGGAGCTGAAGGCTGGTATAATGATGCAATTATTCAGAATACGATCATTAATGGCTCCGTAAATAATAATCCTAAAAAGAGAAGCTGTCTGATTATCAGAGACGGTGACATTCAACCAACTATCAAGGGACTAACATTTGAAGGTGGTGTCGGAACCAATATGCTTGTCGGATCAGGCTGCGCGTCTGGACTTCCAGAAAGATCTGGAGGAGGAATCCTGATTTACGATGCCTATCCATCCATAAACTACAACCGATTTATTGGCAACGGTATCTCATCTGAGAATGAGAGAGGGCGAAAAGCGTCTAAACACGGTGGTGCAATCGCCCACTATGAAGACGCTGAGGTCGAGTTTGACGAGGACAGAGACAACAGTGCAGATAATAACAGACCTAGCCGAACACCTCCAGCAACGATAAATATTAAGAATAATTATTTTCAAGGCAATTCAAGTGGAAATGGTCAAGATTTTTACTCACATGGCTATGATGGGTCAATAGATGTGAGCGAAAGCGTGTTTGCGAATGTCGACTGTGAGACGAACACGGTTAATGATTTTGTGCTGAATTCATTAGATGATGCGGCTGCCTATGTTCAAAACGGAATAACAGGTGCTTGTATTGAAGAGGTTTCATTTTATGTAGCTGTGGATGGTGATGACAGCAATAGCGGTACAGAATCCAGTCCATTTGCGACCATTGGCCATGCACTAACCTTTGTCAAAGAGGAAGGCAGTGCTACCACGATCCATGTTGCCGCAGGTGTCTATTCATCTGATCTAACTGGAGAGGCGTTCCCGATTATTATTCCGAATAATGTTCACCTGATCGGTGACGATGCAGAGACTACATTTTTAGACGCTGCTGCGGATGAGATAAACGAGGCGACTGTGGTGATGATCAAAGAGGTGGAAACGGTTACCCTAAAGAATTTTACGCTTACGAACGGCTATAGTGAGAGTCAGGGTTGCACCGGAGGCGGAGGACTTTTAATCGCTGCAAATGATATGTTTAATCTGTTCGAAGGTGATGGTGGTACCGGAGTAGATGCGATTTCAACACCTTTAATTGAAAATGTAATTATTGAAAACAGTCACTCATACAATGGTGGAGGATTGTCTTTTTTTAGAACCCATGGTCCTGTTTTGAACAATGTCATCATAAGAAATAATGTAGCAAGTGCGTTTGGAGGAGGAGTTTTCTGTTATGGCGGTGGGATCACAATGACAAATGTTACGGTTACCGGAAATCAAAATATGGGTGGTGGACAAGGTGGCGGTATGATGCTTGCAGGTACCGAAGGAACACTGGATAATATGACCATTACTAATAACACCGCGAATGGGGCTCATGGTGGAGGAATATGGACCAATGGTAGTGGTGATGATGAGCCTGGCTGGGTCATGACAAACTCTTTGATTAGCGGAAACCATGCTGATCAGTTGGGTGGTGGTATTACTTTTGCATGGTCACACCCAACCGTTATTAATACGGTAATTACTGAGAATACTTCATACTGGGGTGGAGGAGGAGTTAGTGGAATTAATTCAGGTTTCAGCTTAGAGGGAACAACAATCAGTGATAATTGGACATATAGTGGAGGAGGTGGTATCTTTGCATTCGGCCCACTAGAGAGTGCTGATCCTCCGGTTATTGAAGACTGCATGATTACCGGAAATGAAACGGGCGATGGTGATGGTGGTGGAATATTACTTACTGATAATCTAGACGCTGTTATCAATCGTACTTCCGTAGTAAACAATCACGCTGCAAATTTTATAGGTGGAATTGATGTTATGGGTACATCTGCAACGATAACCAATGTTACTGTCAGTGGTAACACATCAGGTAATGGCGGCGGCATAGGCATTAGTGATAACGCCAATGTCGATATAACCAATTCGATTGTATGGGGCAATACTAGCACTGAAATTTGGCTTAATAGCGGCTCTGCCAATGTCACCTACAGCGATATTGAAGGCGGATACGACGGAATGGGTAATATTAACGCCGACCCGCTTTTTGTAAATACCTCACCCGCATTTTCAATGGACTATGGGCTACAGCTAGATTCACCCTGTATTGATGCTGGAACAGCAGACCTAGACCAGGATGGTACAGACGATATTACAGATTACTTAGGCGCTGCACCAGATATGGGTGCAAGTGAGACACTTAATTTTGGTCTCACAAACTTTGCTCTTGAGTCATCATTTGTAACACCAGTCAGCGGCAGTATGTTAATTAGCGCTGATATATTTGGTGATATTGTTGCAGATCAGGTCACAGCCAAGATCAAAGATGTTACCACTGGTGAACTATCAGAGATTGAACTAGCCGAGTCGGCTGGAACATGGTCTGGCAGCTGGGCTCCGCAGACGGAATCATTTTTCAGTGTCGATATGGAAATGTCAAATACTGATGAGTCACTATCCTATGAGGATGTTGCTTTATTTACTTCGGTAGGCCCTTTGAATATCAATGTCTCAGGTGATCTATCCGTAGAACAAAATGAGGTCGCTCTGCTTGAATTTATGGTTGAAAATAATAGCCAGAGTCAAACGGTTGCCAATCTATCAGTATCCTTTTTGGCAGAGAGTCAGGAGTGTATACAGAATATGTCTGGATCAACCTTTCAGTTCGATGATCTAGCCAATGGAGAGTCCACGGAAAGTTATAATATTATTGTAGCCACCAATGACCACTGTGGTGCAGGTACGTCTATTGTAATAAATGCAAACATTGCATCAGGTGGCACTGTCTACTGGGAAGACAGCTTTGCGCTGACTATGGAGGCGCTTAACATTGCACAGGACCAAATCCCTACAAGATACTCTCTTGGTGAGGCATATCCTAATCCGTTTAACCCGGCGACTACTATTAGCTACGAGATTCCAAATGATGAATTTGTAAGTATTGATATATATAACCTTATGGGAAGACATATAAAGTCACTTGTTAATATGAATCAGAATCCTGGGTATAAGACGATAGAATGGAACGCGACAAATAATAGTAACCAGCCTGTATCAGCCGGGATGTATATTTATACCATCCAGGCAGGCGAGTTTTTGGCCACCAAGAAGATGTTATTGTTAAAATAATTATACGTTATTCATAATATAAAAAACCCCGCCTAATAGCGGGGTTTTTTATATCAATGATGATACAAATCGCAAGGATAAAAATAATACTAGTAAATGATTACCTTTATAAGATTTTTTAGTTAGAGGTATAATTCACTAATTTTATTTATGCGTAGAATAAGTTTCATATACATTATTCTGATCCACATTTCGATTGCAACCTGTCAGCGTGTTGTAGGATATTATCCTCAATGGGTTCAGGGTTCTTTTACGCCTGACAAAATAGACTACAGTGTAATTACCCATGTTATTCACTCATTTGCATGGCCTGATGAACAGGGAAATATATTGCACTATGATAATATGTTGTCACAGGCTGTAAATAATACTGTACATGACAATGGTTCAAAAATTTTACTCTGTTTTGGTGGCTGGGGACAATCTTGGGGCTTTGCAGCGTCGATGTCAACGCCTGAACTGAGAGAAATATTCATCGATAATATCATCAGTATTTGTGAGACCTATGACTATGATGGTGTCGACATAGACTGGGAGCAGCCAGCTAATACCACAGAAAAAAATAATCTAACTACTTTTATCACTGAGCTAAGGCAAGCGTTTGATGATCTATATCCAGATTGGATAATCTCAATGGCCGTGCCAGTGTCTAACTGGTCTGGACAATATTATGACTTTAATCAGCTGAAACAGTCGGTAGACTTTTTTAATGCAATGACCTATGATATTCATGGTTCTTGGACCAATCATGCAGGCCATAATTCACCTTTATACCAGTCTCCACCAGGCGACCCTGACGGTTCCGTCAACACAGGTATCAACTATCTTGTAAACACAAGAGGAATTGAATCTACCAAGGTTAATGTTGGGATTCCATTTTATGGAAAAGAGTACAACACCTCTGGCATAAATCAGGCGTTTACGGGTGATGTTGTGTCCAGACTGTACAACGAGTATCACGGACTTATCAATAACGGTTGGAACTATATCTGGGACAGCAATGGCCAGGTGCCGTATCTACAAAATACCAGTCAAAATAAAATTATTACGATAGATGACTCACTATCAGTGAGCATAAAAAGTGGATACGCCATCTCAAATAATCTTGGAGGACTTATGATATGGGCTCTTGGTTATGATTATATAGAGGGCGAACAAAAATTGATTCAGTCTATGAAATACAATTATTTAACAACTACAGTAGATCCGAATCCAGATCAGTATTCTATTAGCATGCTAAACTATCCTAATCCGTTTAACTCGCAAACGAATTTCAGGTATACTGTAAACGAAAATTCAGATGTCAGCATTGTGATCTACGATATAAATGGCTCGGTGGTTAAGCATCTAGTAAATGAGTATCAGACCAAGGGTCCAAGAATAGTCACCTGGAACGTGACAGCTGACATAGGGAAAACCGTTAGCTCAGGGGTCTACCTATACCAGGCCAAGATCGGTGGCTCTGTTTTAACAAGAAAGATGATATATCTTAAATAACTAAGGCTTGATTATTAGGTCAACGATAACCGGAAGATGATCTGAAATATGGTTCTTATTTTCCAACCTATCATCTATATGCTCATGGTTGAGTACGTCTATATTTTTTAAATAGATATAGTCGATTCTTTTTTCAATCGGCTGGTCCTCGTTAAAACCATTGTATGTCCCTTTGGGTCCTTTTGGTTTGTTTAATGAAATATTAAACGAATCCTTCAATTCTTTTAGTATTGTATGTACGGGTCTGCTATTGGGTAACGAGTTAAAGTCACCCATAAGTATAATAGGCCCAAAGAAATTGTTTAGATCCTTGATTTTATCTATGATTAATTCTGAGGATTTTCTCCTGGAAATTTCTCCCATGTGATCAAAGTGTGTGTTAAAGACCCAGATCCGTTTCTTATTTATTTTATGTTCAAAAAGACCGTAGGTACATATTCTCTCTAGAGCTGCGTCCCATCCGATCGAAACTTTTTCAGGGGTATCAGAGAGCCAAAATGTAGAACTCTCGATTACGTTATATGTTTCTGACTCGTAGTATATTGCACAAAATTCTCCCTTTTTTATTCCATCTTCTCTGCCGACGCCTATATAATCATATTCTGTAAGAACACTATCCATGTAATCTATTTGGTGTGCTAATCCTTCCTGAGTACCAATAAATGATGGCGAATATGTTTCAAAGATACGGACAATGCTTTCTTTTCTTGTGTCCCAACTATTTTCTTCATCCCATTTATTGTCATATCTAATATTATATGAGATCACGGTTGTCGTCTCGCTGGTACATGATAATATGTTCATAATTAGAATAGAAATTATAATATGGTGTGCTGTTCTCATGGCAAATTAAAAATATGTATTTATTGAATACCGCCAATAATAGGTAGGATGATCTAATTTATTCAGCCCATTATTTTAATTATTCGCGGAGAATTTTATAATTAGTAGTAGTTTTGAATCAGTTTTAATCTAGATAAGAGGAACCGAAATGTATGTTGCTAAAAAATTTCCCCTGATGATTATTTTCTCATTCTTATTTGCCTTCAAGCCTCTTCCAAAAAATTCTGATTCATACACTAAAAATATGTCTCAGAAAAATCTAGAAATTTTGAATAAAAAATCATGTAGTACTGAGAAAAATTCATTTAACAGTGTTCAGCCTGGTGATTTTCCTTCTGACTATAGCCGCCAAAGAGATCGAAATGTAGAGATTCCGATCAACTATCATGTTATTTACGTTGCTGGTGATAGCATCATTATGAATGTAACGGTTGACAATCAACAGTATCCACACTGTAGCTGGGATATTCGAGACAATGATAATAATACGTTTTTACTATATCCAGGTTTTGAGTTTGACTATCCTGGGCACTCCTATTCAATCGGCGGAATATTACCTCCAGGGAATTACTCCTTGTTCTTATACGATGAGTTTGGTACGGGTGGAGTCTCTGCAAGTGTAACAACCAGCAGCGGACAGGTTCTTGCTTCTGTTAACATGGGCTCTTGGGGTAGTTATACGTTTCTTAATTTTACTGCACCAGAAGGCGATTATGTAAATGGATTGATTTCAACAGCGGTTATAGAGCAACAGACAGAAGTGCTAAATAATGCGTACAACGATTTTGGATATACTTTTACTACCTCAAACATTGACAGTGCCGTGAACGCGGGATGGTATTATGCCACAGACAGTCACAAATTTGAAACAGGGCAGTGGAGTAACACAGATCAGTATCTAGCAATGGCACAGGCAATGACGATTGATGTTACCCACAGTATAAATTATTTTTGGACTGGTGCTAGACTTACCTCAGGATTGGGTGTACACCCGTGGTCATTTCCAGAGGATGACAGTCGGCATGGTTTATTCTGCGGAAATTATACTATTCCTGGTGGAGAACCTGGCCTCAATCTGGGGATAACAGGTGTCCATGAGGTTGGACACTATCTGGGACTCTATCATACTTTTGAGAATGGTTGTTCATCTCCTGGAGATGAGGTAGAGGACACTCCATATCAGAGTGAGGCAAATTATTCATGTCCTACTTCAAATTATTCTTGCGGCAGTTATGACGATATAGGAAACTATATGGACTATATGGATGATGAGTGTCTAACACACTTTACTCAAGGACAGAAAGATCGCATCGACTGGGCAATTGAAACTTATCGTCCGATATTATTAGAGAATACAACTGTAGGTTATACAGGCCCAGTATGGCATGTAGCTACAACAGGTTCAGATGAAACAGGAGATGGATCTGAAGAAAGTCCTTTTGCCACTATTCAAAAAGGAATTGATGCATCAACTGATGGAGATACAGTGTTAGTTGCTCCAGGAGAATATTGTGATGCTGTAGACTTTATTGGAAAGAATATAGTTGTTGGATCACACTTTATAATTGAAAATAATGAATCTCTTATCGATTCAACAATTTTAGGTGATGGCAATCCTTATGATTATTTCAATAATTGTAGCAGCTATTATTTTGATGGCGTAAAGATTATCAATGGCGAGGATTCGACTGCCTTATTTACTGGATTTACTATTAGTGGAACATTTGACAGTGCTCCCATAAAGTGTGTTGACTCCAGCCCATCATTATCATACTTGATTATAGAAAATAATAATAATCACGGAGGCGGGGCATTACACCTCATTAATTCTCAACTAACACTAAATAAATTAATTATCAAAAATAACACGAAATCGAGTTCTGGTCATCAAGGATCATCATCTGAAGGTGGAGCAGCTATGTTCATTGATAATTCATCCATTTACCTTAAAAATTCATTAGTCTATAATAATTCATCTATATACAGTGGTTTTTACGATACTGATACACTTACTGGCGGAATTGTTGCAGTAAATAACTCTGTGTTAAATTTTGATAATATTTCCTTCTACGGTAACTCTGGTTCTAGTGACTATGGTAGCGCCATTCATCTTTACAGCAACAGTAATGCTCTAGTAACAAATTCTATTTTTTGGAATGACTCGGTACCAGAACAGATTATAGGGACAGCAGAAATTTCGTATTCGAATATTCAAAGTGGATGGAATGGACAAGGAAACATTGATTTGAACCCACTTTTCTGCAACCCAGACAGTAGTGATTTTTCTTTAGCAGAAAATTCGCCATGTGTTGGTACTGGAGAAAACGGATCTAATATAGGAGCATTAGGTGTTGGTTGCGAAGCGATTAGTCTTGCTCCAGTCATAGAAGATATTGTAGATCAACAGACAAACGAGGATGAACCGCTTACGGTAAATATTTCAGCAAACTCTCAAACTAGTTCTGAATTATCTTATTTTGCAGAGAGCGATACTTTGGCAATGCCTGTGTATATGGATGGATCTACAGTAGCAATTGGACTTGAAGTAAATTGGAATGGTATAGGCACCATAACAGTTATTGTCTCCGATGAGAATGGACTGTCAGATACAACATCTTTTGATGTCACTGTAATTCCGGTAAATGATAGTCCAGAAGAGTTTACTATTTTGTATCCTACACTTTCAGACACATTCAGCACTCATATTGATAATGACACCGCGATTCCGTTTCGATGGCAAGAGAGCTATGATGTGGACAGTGATGTAAACTATAGGCTAACTATTGAACTTGATTTCTTTGGAAATACATATACAGATGTACATGAAAATATAACGGACACTACGATAAGTGTTTCTTCGAATTCGCTTGATCCATTGTTAAATGTTACATCTCAAGATGAGGCAGTGTTTACCTATTATGTACACGCATCTGATGAAGAAAATGAAGTGCCATCTGATTCAGGTCATTTTGTTTTAAGTAGCAGTTCATTGAGTACAATCAATAAGGTTATTATACCAGAAGCATTTGCACTCCACCAAAACTATCCCAATCCGTTCAACCCAATTACCTCTATCCGCTATGACCTACCTGTAGACGGATTAGTGAATATTACTGTCTATGATATGATGGGTAGGATGGTAAAAACGCTTGTAAATAGCTCACAAACGGCAGGGTATAAGTCTATAGTATGGGACACTATGGATAATAGAGGCCACTCTGTTTCTGCAGGCCTGTACATATATTCAATAACAGCAGGACACTTTAGAGCAAATAATAAAATGATCTTACTAAAATAGTTATGAGAGTATGATGGTCAAGCAGTCCACTATTTTAATATATATATGTTTATTTTCAGTTCTAAGTGCCCAGGAATACTCCTCTTTTGAATGTGGTAGCAGCGACCTTGATTATATTCCTGATCAAGTAAGTAGTTTAAATCTTCCTCTCAACGTAGAGAGAACTGACTATAATATTAACCTCGCTCTCCATATCATCTATGGAAAATATGATCACACTGATATCACAGTAAGTGTAACAACGAACCAGTACTATGGTAGTGCCTCGTTTGTTGTTTATGATATATTTTCGAAACACTGGGTCATGGATGAGATCATCAATTTTACCGAGCCAAATCAGACTATAGAGGTTACGATACCAAATTTAGCGGGCCCGCACTATATACAAGCATATGGGCCTAATGAGAACACCATTATCACCGCAAGTGTTACCAATACTGAGGGTGAGGTACTTGCTAGCTGGAGCCCAGAAGATTATACCACACTGCAAGAGCTTACATCATCAGCAAGTGTTTATTATTTGTTTGACACTGGTGAGGGAGACACTGATGTTGGAAACATACCAGAGAATGTATTAGTGTCGGCGATAGACAGGCTAAATGATAATATGCAATTTTCTCAGCTTAGTTTTTCTATTGACACAATAAACCGTGTGCATAATAATGACTGGGCAATAGGACTGGACATTGGTTCTCAAACCTATGAGTCGGTGCCAGCACTATCGATAGAGCCTACAGAAATACTAAATATTTTTTCGATAATTGGTTACGGCCATAACCTAGCACTAGGTGGCGTGGGTATTTTTCCATGGTATCTAGATACCTGGGACTCGGTCTACTATCGGGCTACGGTCAAAAGTTTTTATTATACAGATCAGGCTGTGGAAGAAGCTCGCAGTCATGTTTTTGACCATGAGGTTGGACATTCTCTAGGTCTTCTGCACACATTCAACTATGGATGTGGCTCTTCACAGCATGGTGACTATGTAGATGATACACCTATCCATGCTGGAGCCAACTGGGGCTGTGCAGATGGAACAGACTCTTGCCCAGATGATGCTGGCCTCGATCCGGTAGATAATCTAATGAATTACGTTTATAGTACAGAGTGCCCTATGGTACCATTTACGCCTGGTCAAGGGATCAGAGCACTGTGGGCAATTAATACCTGGGTCCCGACTCTCATTGATACTATCCCATCAAGCGTGTGGTATGTGTCAGTCGATGGTTCAGATGAGAATGGTGACGGCACTGAGGAGAGCCCATTTGGAAGCATTCAAAGAGGACTGAATATATCAAATGAGGGAGACACTGTCATGGTGTCTTCAGGTACATTTATAGAAAATATTATTTGGCCGTCAGTTAATGGAATAGTTCTCATCGGCAGTGGTCAAGGTCAGTCCATTGTAGATGGAGATTCATCGGGTGCAGTAATTTTGTTTTCAGATAGTATTGGTGGAGTTATTGATTCAACAACTTTAATTACTGGATTTACTATACAAAACGGCAGCTCTGGTGGTTTAGTATGCATAGACAGTAGTCCTAAAATCATCGATAGTATAGTAAAGAATAATATTAATTCTGTTGGTGATGGCGGAGGCATTGTTATAGTAGATAGTTCAAGTGTGATTATTCAGGATGTAATCGTCAGTCAAAACATATCTAGGTATCAATATTTTGTTCCTGGGCCCGGTGGTCCAAGATTTCGAGGAAATGGAGGAGGAGTATTTATTTCTCTATCTGACCCAAAATTAATAAATGTTACAGTCTCAGATAATTTTGCAGATGAATTCGGTGGTGGCGTTGCGATTGTGGGACCTGGAGGAGTCTCCTTTCCTATTTTTATTGACTGTACAATATCAGGTAATAGCTCCTTAAATAGAGCTGGTGGAGTCTATGGTGTAGGCAGACAGAACGCTCACTTTATTGGAGGTAAAATATATAACAACAGCACTGATCATGATGGAGGCGGTATATATATTGGTACACCCGGGCCAGTAGATTCATCACAAATACACTTTACAAATGTTGATATCTATAGCAATCACGCAGCTGATAATGGTGGCGGCATATCAATTGCGGATCCAGTTATTATGAACTTGGCCGGTTGTACAATTAGAAATAACTCTGCCGGGGGTAGTGGTGGAGGCATATCCTCGATTAATCCAGCGTATAGTCAAGGAAACATAGTTTTTAGCCCTGCCAATAGAAATAATATCTACTCTAATTATATTAATTATAATGGAGACTATCCAAGAGGACAAGGTCTAGACATACACGTTGGAGAGGGAGTATTGATGGATGTTGTTCTAGATACATTTACCGTATCGACACCAACCGAATACTATTGCACTCCGATTGAAAACTACACCTTTGACATTTTAAATGGTGCTAATAGTGATGTAATAAATTCAGATCTTTTCGTGTCTGTTAACGGAGATAACAATAATAACGGTCTATCATCTGAAAATGCTTTTAAAACGATTGAATATGCGCTCTCTAAAATATATGCAGATAGTATGAATACGAATACCATCCATCTTGAGCCTGGAGTCTATAGCCCAAATACCAATGGTGAAGAATTCCCAATTATTTGGCCTAATTATGTAAACCTCTCAGGAAGCGGTCAAGGGGAGTCGATAATGATGTCAGACAGTTTATTCACCAGATTACTAATATTTAACGATGTATCTGAGGCAGTGTTTGATAGCATAACAATTCAATCTGGAGGAGGATTAAGGTTTTCTAATTCTAGTGCTACATTTAATGATATAACCATAGCAGATAACAGATCAAATAATGGTGGTGCAGTCTATTGTGGATATTATTCATCGCCAATATTTAATCGCGTTATATTTAAAAATAATGTGTGTGAGGTTGATGAAGTCAATTCTTGGAATGAAGACTCTGGAGAGGGTGGTGCTGTATTTGTTGATTGGGAGTCAGCCCCGAGTTTTAACTATTGTTCATTTATAAATAATCGTTCTGAGAGAGATGGTGGCGCCATTGCTGTTAGTTATGGGACTCCAGAATTTAACAATTGTTTATTTACTGAAAATATATCTGAGTCTGATGCAGGATCTATTTTTATTGGTAGCAGCCCATCCGACTCTATCCATATTAATAATTCTACTTTCTATAATAACGAGGCCCAAGATAGTCTGGGTTCAAACATTAAAACAAATTGGTCAGGACTATTCATAAATAGCAGTATTATGAGAAACAATGAGCCTAAAGAATTTTCTGATAATTATAGTTTGTTTTATGTTAGTTATTCAAACATTGATGGGGGTTTTGGGGGTTTCGCAAATATCGATCTAGATGCAATATTTTGTGGTGCTGACAGTTTAAACTTTACTCTAGATGAAGCATCACCCTGCGTTGGTAGTGGCCAAGGCGGAACTAATATGGGTGCATTTGATATTGGATGCAGCTCAGAATTATTTACTGATAATAGTATTTTTCCTTCTGAGTTTCTACTCTACCAGAACTATCCAAATCCATTTAACCCAATAACGAAAATAGGGTATGATCTGCCTGTAAATAGTTTAGTCTCTGTTACTGTCTACGATATGATGGGAAGAGAGGTAAAAAACCTCGTAAACGGTATACAAACAGCAGGATTTAGATCTGTTAAGTGGGACGCAACCAATAATAATAATCAGACCGTGTCTGCGGGATTATATATTTATTCGATATATTCTGATAATTATATTGATACAAAAAAAATGATATTATTAAAATAATAACTGAGAGTATTATTATATGATGGATTTTAACAAAAATTTATTCCTTCGAATAAGCAAACTTACTTGTCAGTTTGAGGATCGAAATCTTGAGGCGGAGTATCAGGATTTTAGATGGGAAAAGATCAGAAACTATGTCAGAAATCTTATGATCATCTCAGAGGTCTTCAACATGTTAATCAGGGCCGATGATATTAGGCTTTTGGGCCCGAACCCTTGGTATATTGGCTACCATGCACTTGGGTTTATAGCTTGGGCATTTTTCCTTTTTATTTTGTCTGATAAAAATAAGAAAAAATGGCACCAGGTTTATTTTACAATATGGATAATCGGGTTTATGAATATGGGATCTATAAGCTATTATTTAATCGATCCACTAGCCTTTCCTGTTAAAGGAGGGGTATTACCTATTATTATGATATTGTGGCTGTATGTGTGGCCTTACTTCTTTTTAAATAGTATGGTCGTTACCATAACTACTACAATTCCATTTTGTTTCTTGGTTCTAGAGCAGGGTTCGATGACACCTGATCAGATTCCTTATCTGTATGTGATACCCTTTATCTTTCTGTCAACGGTAAAATGGTCTAAGGAAAAGGGTGAAAGAATTGACTTCGTGAAAACCAAAAAACTTGAGGCAAATCACAAACTGATGAATGAAACTTTGCAGCGCTATTTTGGCCAAACACTGACAGAAAAGATTCTCAAGGATGATGGTGTTTTATTAGGAGAGAATAGCAGGGTCACCATATCATTTACTGATATCACTTCTTATTCAACGATTATTGAACATATGTCGCCCGAGACGGCGGTAAAATTTCTTAATGAATATTTTACTGCGATGCATGATGTTATTGAAAAGTATGACGGCCACATAGTCAGCTACATCGGCGACTCTGTTATGGTTGTCTATGGTGCACCAAAAAAGGTTGAGGATCATGAACTGCTTGCCGTAAAAAGCGCACTAGGAATGAGAGATAGGCTTAATGAAATGAATAAGAAATGGGATGAGACTGAGTTTTCAAGATACTGGAAAAACAATGGAATAGATAAGATAAAGGCCCGCACAGGTATACACACGGGAAGCGTGATCGCGGGAAACATTGGAAGCGAGCGATTGCTCCAGTATAGCACCATAGGTGACGTGGTAAATGTTGCTGCCCGCTTAGAGCAGGCAAATAAAGAATTTGACTCTGAGATATTAATTAGCCAGGAGATACATACGACCCTGACAAAAGATTTGAACTCACTGTGTGATTTTAAACAAGAGATTAATCTAAAAGGGAGAGACACTCTGACCAAGGTTTATAGTCTATAGATGTATTTTAGAATATTTATATCTCTAGTATTACTTTATATAATATGGTATATATATAAATTTATTAGTATAAACAAAGAACAACTTTCTATGATTTTTAAGCGCGGAAAGTTTTTTTATTCAAACCCTTATGTTCGGCAAACGATTATAAGCTCTACTTTGAAATTCATATTTAAATTGATCAGAAAATCTTTTTTTAAGTTTTAGATCAGATTTATTTTTTATGAAAAAGAGGAATAACCTTATTATAATTTGTATTTCTATAGTATTTATGATTCTAATTGGAAGATATCTTTTTAATAGAACTAACTCTGAATACTACAAAAACTATAACAGGGTAATCTCGGAGCCAGATTCGATCCAAACTTTAGATGATAAGTTTTAACCCCTATATATAATTATGCATGAGAGAGAAATAGTCAGAGAGTTAAGGCTCAGACTGAGAGAATATTTTCCATCATTACAATCATATATAGACCAAGATATTATTACAAAAAATGATTGGAAATTCTATGGGATGATCCAGTTTAATCTGATAAAATGCTTTACCATGACTCCAGAAAAGGCAATAAGAGAGTCAAAGAACCAGCTTAATAAAATCTCAAAATTTTATGAACAAGAGTCCAGAGTAAGGAAACTTGGATTAAACAGTAATTTATTTATTCATGAGCATATGATTGAACGAGATGAACTTCAAAAAAGATATGAATACTATCATTCACATTTACAATACTGGAAAAAACGTAAGCAGTCGAGTGAGATGTATTTTAATTACGAGATATATATGTTCTTATACTACAAGTGGATGAGTAATTACGAGTTTGATGAGGAGAATACTTTTAAGCTATTGTTAGAGCTAATGGAATTTTGCAATTACTATGCTGCAAGATACTTTGATATTAAAAGGCTCACATCTGAAAAATCTATTCTCATGAATAATATGAGGCTATCTAGTACAGTTCTCGCGATTATTGATGAAACTTTAGATCCGATTGATCATAGTAAAGAAAATAGCTCTGATAATTATGATTTAATTAAGGAAGCACAAGCTCATTTGAATTAGATTCTATCATTCTTGTTTATCTATCTAATAGTATAAATTTGGTTTTATATTCGGTTAATTAATATTTAAAAAATTATACATAATTATAATAATTAAAAGTTGAGGAGATATTTTATGGACAGACTAGCCATGCTATTTAATAATGTTTTTTCAAAGATGCATTTTACACTTATTCTGTCAGCTCTGATTATTTTCAGCTGTGAAGAGCAGGTCGATGATCTTTGGGATACCGATGATGGTACTGACCAAATCAGCCCACTGGTAGGAGACTGGTATGCGGACTCTATACAGTCCTTTAGCGGCTGCGTAAACAGTGCAGACAGTACTTCGGACCTAATGTATAACAGAAGTCTAGTAGACTACAATCTTTGGTTACTGTCTGATGGTAGTTTTCAAATGGTCTTAAACCAGAATATCGTTCTCCAGGATGAGTGTGAATCTTTCTATGGTACATGGGATAATAGTACCGGATGTAGTGACTCATACTATTCATATTTTGATTATTCTCCGATCGAGTTTTGTAATGTATACTATGAGCACGATCAGTACAATATAGAGACCACTGAATGCAGCCAGGACGTTGCTATCGAGGGTACATGGCTGACCAATGAGTCATCATCATCTGTAACGCTGTCAATGGATTCCGTCTGCGTAAATTCATTTGGAAATCCGTCATACCTAACCGATTCTGAGACTTGCCAAAGTCTGGAAGATGGAAACTGGAACGCAACACTAGAGCGTACCTTTACATACAGTATAGATAAAGCTACGGGCAGTGTAAGCCTAGATGGACAATGGTTTGACAGTAGCTCCTCATGCGTAAAATTTTATTTATCAATACAATAAACAGTTTTATACTGAAACAATCAAAAAATCCCTACGGCTAGTAGGGATTTTTTTTTCAATTAGATGATACCAAGATTAATCATAGCATTTACCTCTCTCTTAAGCCTTATTTTTTGCAATAATTCAGGAAGCTGGTCAGTCGAAAATGGGTATAGTCCAGGCGCTGACAAAAATTATATCTTCCTCTCTAATACTAGCACCAATGAGGAGAGAATAACATCAGAAAGAGTGCGCGGAAAATTCACAATATATTGTGATGGAGTTCGACTTAGTCTATCAATAAACTGGGGAGAGTATGCTAATCTTTCCACGGCTAATGTCTATTACTACATGGGTGACTATGGTCTATGGGAAGATAACTGGAAGATGTCTAACAGCGGAGAAATATCTTACGCCTCTGATCCACTGTTGTTATTAATGCAATTGACAACCACGGATAGTCTGGCAATCGGCATAAGGCCCAAATATTTAAATGAGATTAGATAATATTTTAATATTAGCGGCCTGACAGAGATAATCAATTCAAACCAGGATATTTTTGGTGAGTATTCACAGATTATAAGTAAAGTATTTCATGATAGTGATAAAACTTCTGGAAAAGTGAGTCAATACAATATGTTAAACGACTATATATCCAAAGAAATGGATATAAGGTCGCTTAGAGTTAAGCTTTTTGATAATGATAAATTTGTTTTTAGGCCTATATGGTATGAATCAAAATTAGAAGCGAGTCATAACATTTCTGCTGAAGATAGTAAGATTATTTACTATAACAGATGGTTAAAGAAAAAGGGCACTCTTTTTACCCATAAAGATATCAGGGTCACGAGAATGTTTGTAAAAGCGCCTAAAATCATTCCTTATAAAGATATCACTGACGTTGAAATAAAAGGAAATATTGTATCAGGATATCGATTACATATAAACAATAGATATCTAACTAGTTTTTCGAGAACTGAAAAAGAAAAAGTTGAGCAGATAAAAAAGTTTATTGTCAACAGAAGTATATACTCTAAAACCAGCTAGCTCAATGTTATCGTCAATGAAACTAAATTCAAGAATTAAAATAATAACTATCCTGACTATGGGATATTACTTGTCATGTTCTAGCACTGTAAATCATATTAGTCCATATCAGTATAAAGGCGATAAAGCATTTAAAGCAACTATATATAGAGATAATATGGGTATACCTCATATATTTGGTAACACGGATGCAGACGCAGTATTTGGCCTTGCCTATGCCCATGCTGAAGATGATTTTAAAACAATCCAAGACTTGCTAATGGGTGCAAGAGGAATTTTGGCCTCAGAATATGGTGCTAAGTTTGCTCCGGTTGATTTTTATGTTCACCTCATTGGTGTGTGGGATGATATTAATGCAAGATATGATAAAGAGATACCCAAAGAAATAAAAATGATCTGTGAAGCATATGCTGCCGGTATTAATAAATATGCTAGTGAAAATAAGAGTGAACGGATTGCTAGACTGTATCCCTTAAATGGTAGAGATATTATCGCAGGCTGGATGTATCAGATACCTTATTTGTATGGCATAGAGAGAATAATAGGGAAGTTATTTAAAGAGGAGAAACCTTCCTTTGGACTGCTCGAGTCAGCATTAAGAAATGATATAGATCCAATGAATATTGATCTTATTGGTAGTAATGTCATTGGTATTTCTCCAAAAAAGTCATCCGATGGTTACACTCGCTTATTGGTCAATACCCATCAGCCTTGGAGCGGCCCTACTAGCTGGTATGAGGCTCATGTGCACAGTGAAGAAGGTATAAACATGTCCGGGGGACTTTTTCCTGGATCTCCTTTAGTGAATCATGGTCATAACCCTAGTCTGGGATGGTCGTTTACGTCCAACAGTCCTGACTTGGTTGATATTTACGAGCTGGAGATAAATCCTGAAAATGATAATCAGTATAGGTTTGATGGAAAGTGGAAGAGTCTAGATGTGAAAGAGGCTCGGTTAAAGGTAAAAATATGGGGGCCAATCAATTGGACAGTAAAACAAAAAGTGTATCGCTCTGTCCATGGCCCGGTATTGAAACAGTCTCATGGAACGTATGCAATTCGCTATTCGGGGATACATGAAATGCGTACCCTGGAACAGTTCTATCGAATGAATAAATCAACCAATATAGATGAGTTTAAGGATGCAATGGCTATGCATGCACTTCCTATGTATAACACAGGATATGCGGATAAGTTTGGTAATATATTTTATGTATACAATGCAATGATCCCTAAAAGAGATGATCGTTTTGATTGGAAAGGTTATGTGCCTGGTAATACTTCGGAAACGCTGTGGGACAGCTATGTAAATTTCCAAAACCTCCCACAGGTAACTAATCCTCCAGGTGGATTCTTTCAAAACTGTAACGCAAATCCATTCTTAGCTACCGGATACAGAAGCGATGTTACTCCTGGAGAAATATCTTTCACAGCAGGTATTGAAACATATCAGTCAAACCGGTCTATGCGGGTGTTGAATCTGTTCGAGGCAGATAGCCTGATAAGCAGAGAAGAGTTCTTGCAGTATAAATACGATCTCCAGTATGAAAAAAACTCAGTAATGGCGTATGCGATTAATCGATATGTTGAGGATATAAAAACGAATGATTTGGAGCTCTTGGCGGCAGTGGATCTATTAAAAAATTGGAACCTTAGAACAGATATTGATAACAGAGTAGCGGCGCTGGCAATTCTTACATTCCCACTCAGGTTCAACATCGCTGACTATGAGCATGACGTTGACAAGATAACAGCAAGGCTTGAGGATTCAATTAACAAGTTAAAAACATATTTTGGAAGATTTGACGTTCCTCTTGGTGATGTACAAAGATTAGTCAGGGGTGATGTTGACCTCCCGTTAGATGGTGGCCCAGGAAATTTGAGAGCAATATACACTACCTGGAAAGATGGAAGGATGATCGCACACACCGGAGATTGTTATGTGCAGATGGTTGAGTGGAGCCCTGATGGAGAGGTTAAGGCAGAGTCTGTACATCAGTTTGGATCAGCGGTGAATGACGAAAATTCTAAATTTTATAATAACCAGTCAAAATTATTCTCGGCTAAAAAGATGAAGCCAGTTTGGACAAAGCTTGATGATATAAAAGAAAATCTTTATAGTGAGTACACGATTATTAACAAATAATATGTTTTTGTGTTTCTCATCTAATTTTGTAGAGAAAATGGTATATTAAATAATTACTCTTATATTTATACCCACAAGTAGGATAATTAAGAACAGCATGATAAAATATATATATTCCTCATTCATTACTTTCCTATTGATTATAGATTTTTCAACTGTTGCTCAACAATTTTCTCCCCACAATCCTGGAATGAGGGTTAATCTTATTGTGGATGCTTCATGTGCTAGGTGCCAGTTTAATAAAGCCGACGATGAATGTTTGCTCGCTGTAGAAATAAATGCAGAAATGTATTATGTTGATGGGACAACTATCGATGATCATGGTGACGCTCATGGTAGTGATGGATTTTGTAATGTAATTCGAAAAGCACATGTAGAAGGTGTAGTTGATGGTAATAAGTTTTTATTAGAAAAGTTTAGTCTTTTAAAATACAGACCAAAGACGAAATTATATACAAACTAGATTGGATTTATAAATAAATGACCTATCTTGCAGTAAAAATATTAATAACCTCAGTCATTGTAGTCCTAATATCTGAGATAGCGAAACAGAGCTCATTCTTAGGTTCTATATTGGCATCTGTTCCTATTGTATCTGTTTTGGCCATGACCTGGCTATATATAGAAACAAAAGATGTATTAAAAGTCATAGACCTATCCAGAGGAATATTTTGGCTTGTGATTCCTTCATTAACTCTTTTTCTGGTATTGCCGATCTTGTTAAAATATGGAATTAGTTTTTATGCTAGTCTATTCATCTCAATCGGAACTACTGTAGTTAGTTATTATTTGTTGATACTAGGATTAAATCAATTTGGGATTAAACTGTAGGGGTAATTAATTATTATGAAACTAGGAAGAAATGAACCCTGCCACTGTGGAAGTGGCAAAAAATATAAACACTGCCACGAGCCAACAAAAAACACAAATAATAATCAGTATGCGATTATTGGTATTATAGCAGTCGTTATCCTTGTTATAATTTTCATTAATTCTGATAGCTCTAGTTCTAATCAAAATGTACCCGTCACAACAAGTCCACTGTTAAATCAGGGTAGCACTTCAAATAAATCAAAGCCTGGTGGTCCAGCGCCGCCCGGAAAGGTTTGGTCTCAGGAGCATGGACACTGGCACGATGCGCCAAGAACCAGCAACCTAAATACTCCAAGGCTAAATACGAATAATGGATCGGCCGTAAAATCTCAGCCGGATGGTGATCCGCCACCCGGAAAGGTTTGGTCTCAGGAGCATGGACACTGGCACGATGCGCCGGTAACTAAGAGTCTCACCCCAAAATTATTAGGCAAAGAAGGAGTAAATAAGATCACTGTACCGCCGATTGATAAAAATAAAACCTCTGAGGGCAAAGTTTGGGATGAAGCGCATGGTCATTTTCATGATAAGGAATAGGCCTAAGGGAATTTGTCATCATCATAAACATGGATAATAATACATATGGATAGAAAATTAGCAACAATATTTGCGTCTGACGTCGTAGGCTTTAGCAAGATGATGGGCACGGACGAGGTTAATACATTAAAAATATTAAAAGAGAGAAGAGATGTTATTGACTCAATCATTGATGATCATGATGGAATTATTTTTGGTAGCGCTGGAGACAGTGTAATCGCAGAATTTGCAAGCCCCATAAAAGCAGCAGAGGCAGCAGTAGAGACTCAGGTAAAAATGAATGCAATGAATCAGGATCAGGTAGAATCAGATAAGATGATTTTTAGGGTAGGCATTAACATCGGTGATGTAATGGTAACGGAAGATAATTTATTTGGAGACGCTGTTAATATTGCAGCTCGCCTCGAAGCGGCTGCTAAACCATCCGGTATCTGTGTGTCGCAAACAGTGTTTGACATGATCAACAGAAAGATCATGGTCTCGTTTGAAGATGCTGGACAGCTTGAGTTAAAGAATATAGAATTTCCGATCAAGGCTTTTCATGTCATTGAGAATAAAGGCACACCTCGATTCACACAAGATTCTAATGAAATCCAGACTAAGGTTAAAGTGTCTGAGCCTGGTTCTGTTGCGGTAATGTTATTTAAAAACTTAAGCAATGATGAGGAGCAGGAGTATTTTTGTGAAGGTTTCACTGAGGATCTCCTTTCTATGCTCTCACGGTATAATAAATTAGTTGTGATTTCCAGTCATGCAAGCTTTGCTTACAAGGAAAAAGATAAAAATTTCCAGGAAATTGGAAAAGAACTAGGGGTAAAGTATATCATTCATGGCAGCGTGAGAAAACTTGGACCAAAAATGCGTATCAATGCGCAGGTTTTATCAACAGAGAGTGATGCAACCGTGTGGGCAGATAATTTTGATTTATCTGTTGATGAAGTTTTTGATGTGCAGGATGAAATAGCAGAACAAATCGTCTCAACAATTGTAGGCAGAGTAGAGGCAGATGTTTTAACCAGTCTAAAAGCAAAAAGACCTGAAAATATGGGTGCCTATGAGCTTGTTTTAAAAGGATTAGAATACGCAAAAAAAGGAAATGTAATAAAAGAAAATACCGAAAATGCTGTTAAGCTATTTGAACAGGCTATTGACGCAGATCCTTCCTATGCACGGGCACACGCGTGGCGGGCCTGTTCATTGTCAAATCTGGCAGACTGGGAAAAAGATCCTGACCCCAGTCTATTTAAAAATGCCATGGAATCGGCTCACCTTGCTCTCGATTTAGACCCAAATGATCCTGAGGCACATCGAATAATGGGAGCCATAAAAATCTTTATGGAAAAAGATTATGAGCTGGGAAAATTTCACTTTGAAAAGGCTCGAGAGTTATGCCCTAGCGATGTCTATCTAATATCCAGGTATGCACTGATGCTTATATATATCGGAGACTGTGAAAAAGCCCTATCCGAATTAAAAAGAGCTATGAGGCTTGATCCATTTTCACATGATGTATTATTCGCCCAAGAGGGAATGTGTTACTATTGGCTTGAAGACTATAAGAACGCAGTAGAGAGTTTCCGCAAGGTAAAGATACTCAGGCAGAATCTATTTTATCTGGCTGCCTGCTATATAAAAATGGGCGATCTTGATACTGGGTCAGAAAAATTAAAAGAAGCGGAGACAGTTACAGGACAAATTTCTGATGCTTTTGTTGATTCCTTGCCATATGAGCAAAAAGATATGATGAGTGATTTACGTAATACACTAAACTCAGTCAAAGGTTAGGCTAATAATAATTAGAATGAGAAATGTTTTAATTTCTTTTCTTCTATTTTTTTTTATTTTCTCTTGTTCAACTAAAAAAGAATCTCAAAACGTTATCCTTGGTGCAGATATCGCACTTGATTGTATGCTTACATCGCCGATTGGAGATGTGCCTAACAATATATATACTGTTGGCAATATTGAACCCACAGAAAAGTATCCTCCTTTCACTAAAAAACTAGAAGTTTGTGGTGTTACACTGATTGCTAGAGATGAAATATCGAATGATTTTATGCAAAATGTAGGTAATACTATTTCTGAAATGTTTACGATTACATCAGACACCGACCTTGATATACAGAGGCAGGTAATTGAAAGTTTATATCAATACAAGACAGTTATACCGTTGTTTTATGGAGAAGACTGGAATATTTCTCATTCAGAAGAGAATAGTTGGGATGAAACATCATCAGCAAATAGTCTGTGCGATATTATTATGGAAGATATTCCTAATCAGGTCATGGAGGTTGTTGAGCATATTTTACACCATGTTACTGATGTTGGCCTACACTATGTGATGAATGATGATTGGGGTCTATTATCAGGTTCTGAATTATATAGAGTAACAAATGATGCAATCATATCTGGTGACTATGATATAGCCCAATATTCCGATATAGGCGAGGAAGATGTTAGAAACAGGGTTATACTTCAAGAGTATGCATACTGGATCATTTACACAGCCTGGGATCTAAGAAAAAAATACGGACCTACAGAGTCTGAATGGTCTATTATGAGTAGAAATGAACTTGCTGCTAAGCAGTCAGGATCATATGATCTTTTTACTAGAACTATTCCCAAAGTAATGACATGCCCTAGCGATTCAATTTTAAACCTTTTTGAACAATAGAATAATATGATAAAAGATCCAAATGCAATTTTTGTTTATATAATATTTTTAATTGGTATAATATATTATTTAAGGTCGCAGCCTTTATTGACCAAGCTATTCAAGTATATGCCACCAGTGATATGGGTATATTTTTTGCCAATGATTAGTACTAGTATAGGCATCATTCCGAATGATTCAGCTCTCTATGGTTGGGCAACTAGGCATTTACTTCCTCCTGCACTTATTCTATTGCTATTATCATCAAATATAAGAGCAATGACTGCCTTAGGGCCTAAGGCTATAGGAACGATGTTATTTGGCACGTTAGGTATAATTATAGGCGGTTCTTTATCTTTGTTAATATTTGGTGGTCTACTTCCTGATGATGCTTGGATGGGCCTTGGTGCATTGTCTGGCAGCTGGATCGGAGGAAGTGCAAACATGGTGGCAGTTGGAAAGTCTATCGGTACTAGTGATGATCTATTCGGGAATATGATAGTCATAGATACACTAGTAGGCTATGGATGGATGGGTGTTGTTATCTTTATCTCAGGACACCAAGATACTATCGACAGGTGGAACAATGCAGACACAGGTATCATCAAACAACTAAATATACAGATGGATACATTCAAAAATAAAAGGACTACTAGTTTCAATGACCTGTTGACGATTGTTTCAGTTGGACTTGTTGGTGGATACGCTTCATTAAAGATAGGAGTATGGCTTCCAGATATAGGAAGTATATTAACCAGTTTCGGCTGGACGATTATTGTCGTATCTGCTATTGGAATTTTACTATCCTTTACAAAACTATCTGATTTAGAAAATGCAGGAGCCTCACACGTTGGAAATATATTCCTATATATTCTACTTGGAACAATTGGCGCAAGAGCTGATATAATGCAGGTTACAGATCTTCCAATTTATATTATTGTGGGAATTGTGTGGATACTATTTCACGCGATTATTTTATTTATTGGTGGTCGTTTTCTTAGAGCGCCTATGTTCCTTATTGCAACAAGCAGTCAGGCAAATATAGGAGGTGTTGTTAGTGCTCCAATCGTAGCAACCGTGTATAAAAAGTCCTTAGCTCCAGTAGGCCTGTTGATGGGAGTTATGGGCAATGTAATTGGTATATATGCAGGTCTACTAACGGCATGGATTCTATCTATAGTCGGGGGATTATATCATTAAGGTAAATTATTTATTCATATTACTAATAATTAGTTCGTTTTTTGGCTGTTCAATCAATGATAGGGCAGATAAAATTTATGTTAACGGAAATATTTATACGGGCTCTTCTAATAACAATAGGCAGAAATTTATTGCCACCAAAGGCGAATTCATTATTGATGTAGGCACCGGTGATTATAAACATCTAGTGTCCCAAAAGACTGAAGTTATTGATCTAAATAATAAATTTGTTGTTCCTGGTTTTATAGATAATCATACGCATTTTATGAGCGGTGGTTCTATGTTAATGAGTATCGATCTTCACTCTGCTAAAACCCCAGATGTTTTTAAAAGACGTTTTCAGAGTTATATCAAAAATATTGAACCAGGCGAGTGGGTGACGGGTGGCAACTGGGATCATGAACACTGGGGCGGTTTGTTACCAAGTCGACTATGGATAGATAAATATACAGATGATAATCCGGTCTTGGTTTCAAGGGTTGATGGTCACATGGCCCTCGCAAATTCTAAGGCATTAGAAATAGCAGGAATTGATATTAATACCCCTGACCCAAAGGGTGGGGTTATTGTCCGAGATCAAAAAACTGGGCTTCCCACAGGTATTCTTAAAGACAACGCTATTATTCTTGTGTCTGAAAGAATACCAGAAAACTCAGTTAAAAAAAATCAAAGCATTCTAAACACAGCAATGAAACATGCGGCGTCTGTTGGAATAACACAGATACATGATATGTGCAGCTGGGAGGATTTGAATATATATCGGGAAAATAAATATTCTTTAACACTCAGGATATATGCTCTGCCTTGGTATACTAATTGGAAAAAATTGATACGTTTAATAGAGGAAGATGGCTATGGTGATGATCACCTAAGATGGGGCGGTATGAAGGCAATGGTAGATGGATCTTTAGGCTCTAGAACCGCGTGGATGTATAAACCTTATTTAGATGACAATACAACATCTGGTTTATTACGGATAACTGACACTACGGAATTTAAAAAAATAATAAAAGAAGTTGATGATATAGGTATTCAGCTGGCGGTCCATGCAATAGGGGATAAGGCTAATGACTGGATCATAGACAAATTCATTAAGCTTAATCTATCAAATGGAGTAAAAGACAGACGATCACGTATTGAACACGCACAACACTTGACATCTTCGGCAATTCAAAAAATAAATAAATATAATATAATACCTTCTATGCAACCCTATGGCTGTATCGATGACACACGTTGGATGCATAAGAGAATTGGGCAATCACTAATGTCGAGGAGTTATATATTTAATTCGTTTCTTGATCAAGGTGTTAATCTAACTTTTGGTTCTGACTGGGAAGTGACTCCATTAAATCCATTAGAAGGTATATATGCAGCCGTAACAAGGCGAACCCTAGATGGCTCTTATCCACAAGGATGGTTTCCTGATCAACGGATATCCGTAGAGGAGGCAATCATGTGTTACACAAAAAACAATGCTTACGCGGGATTTCAAGAGTCTAAACTAGGAACCATAGAAAAAGGGAAGTACGCTGATTTTGTTGTCTTGTCAGATGATATAACAGAAATAGATCCAGAAAATATTTTAACTACTTTTGTTCTAAGAACAACTGTAGGCGGACAAGATGTTTACGTCCATAACGAATAATTAGATTATTCATTAATAGATGTTTGTATATACTGAACTGCAACCTCATTTAATATTTTTAATTATTATGTTGGTCCTAAGTTGGAGCCTAGCAACTTGGCTAACATGGCAAAATAGAAAATTACACTGTGAGCTTGTTCCTCAGTTTAAATGGATATCACGATATGGTTTATTTACTGGTACTATACTAATGATTTTTAGTCTCTGGTTTCTGTCCCTTTTTTATAATGAGCTTAAACTGGGTATGTCCATAATTTTTGCTGCAATAATGGTTGGCGCAGGAAGCTATTTAGCTAGATTTTTTGAGTGGTTAGTTTTTATACAGGAAATAAATAAGGGCTATTGGAGAAGTATATTAACTAACTATTACTTTGATGAATATGGTAATGGATTAGGCCCTAAGGCTACTGAAAAAATATTGCAAAGTATGCTCCCTAGTTGGTGGATAGATATATTACCTAAGACTGATCAGATAGAGATTAATAATACTCTAAATGAAATAAGGATGAAGTCCACTGAATACGCGAAAAGTAGGGAATCTAAATATTAGCCAGGTTGTTTATAAATTTTTCCATCCTTCATAACGAATGCTACCCTCTGTAGGCAGCTGATGTCTTTTACAGGGTTTCCCTCTACTGCAATTATATCTGCGATTTTGTTTGACTCTATGGTTCCAAATTTATCGCTTATCTTTAAAAGCTCTGCGGTGACAACAGTGGCAGATCTAATTGCCTCCATTTCCAGCATGCCACCTTTGACCATATAGATAAATTCTTTTGCATTGTCACCATGGTAAGAGACACCAGAGTCCGTGCCAAATGCAATCTTAATTCCGAACTTATATGCAGTAGTGAATGTGTTCAGCAGTCTTGGGCCTATTTCTAAAGCTTTGGGTACAATAATAGGTGGATAGTAGCCACTTTCTTTTGCTTTTTCAGCAACAAACATTCCAGCAGAAATAGTTGGCACATAGTAAGTGCCATATTTTTTCATTAAGGCTAGTACCTCACCATCCATTATAGTACCGTGCTCGATTGAACGGACACCTGCCTTTATAGCTCTTTTCATCCCTTCGGGGCCATGGGCGTGAGCTGCAACATGCATATCATAGTCCTCAGCTGTTTCAACGATGGCTGTTATTTCTTCTTCAGTAAACTGTGGGTTTTTACTATTTTTTGCTACACTTAAAACTCCTCCAGTAGCAGTAATCTTAATCAAATCAGCACCATTTTTATATCTTTGTCTCACTGCTTTTCTTGCATCATTTGGACCATTGACCACGCCCTCTTTTGGTCCTAGATCTCCAGAAAAACTCATATTTAATCCGCTCGATGGATCTGCGTGGCCGCCTGTTGTTGCTATCGATTTACCAGCGCTGTAGATCCTTGGGCCGATAACGTATCCGGAGTTAATTGCATCACGAAGACTATTGCTTATTACACCACCTAGCTCTCTTACTGTTGTAAATCCGGCCATTAAAGTTTTTTCTGCATAGGGTACTGACCTGTATGCATATTCATCTATATCCATATAAAATTTTTCCATATAGATTTTTGGATTACTCTGACCTGATAAATGAGTATGCATATCCATTAGACCAGATAGTACTGTATATTCTCTAAGGTTAATTAATTTATCATTGGGATCGGGATTTAGATACCCTCTTAATACACTTTGAATGATGTTGCCATTAATAACGATAGTAACCATTTCAATGGGAATATCTGCAACCCCATCAATAAGCTTTCCAGCATGTATGTATGTTTTTTGACCTGACGAAAATGAGATCATTAAACAGATCACAATCAATATGTTTTTCATATATTTCACTATATAACCTTAAACAAGAAAATACTATACGTATAATTAACATAGTAATTATTTCAAAATTATATAAAATATGAATAAAAATCTGAAAAAACCTTTAATCATGGATGGTGCAATGGGGACCGAGTTAATGAGACGGGGAATAGAGTTACCTCTTCCGCTTTGGTCTTCTATGTCCAATATTAATCAATATGATCAGGTAATGAATATTCACAAAGATTACATTGACGCAGGTAGCGATATTCTTACTACTAACACGTTTAGGACAACCCCAAGAACTTTTATTAAAGCTGGGTATTCACAGAATGAATCTGAAATAATTAGCGAACAGTGTTGTAATATGGCAATTAAAGCAGCAAAACACGCGGTAAAAAAGAAAAACACATTAATCGCTGGTTCCGTTGCTCCTCTTGAAGATTGTTATGAACCACTACATTTTCCAGGAAAAGAAATAGCTAAAAAAGAATTCCAATTAATTATAAAAAGAATTATAAGAAACGGTGTGGATATACTGTTGTTTGAGACAATGGGTAACTATGATGAGATAGAATCAGTATTACAGGTTAGTAACGATATAGATATTCCACGATGGTTGAGCATTGTACTGAAGAATAAAAACAGCATATTAGATGGCACAGAATTAAAAAAGGTTGTTGAACTGGCGAATAAAAATAAAATAGACATGGTTTTAATAAACTGTACGCCGATTAATATTATCTCAGATGCGTTAGATATATTTTTAGGATATAGGAAAGGGAAATGGGGCATTTATCCGAATGCTGGTGAGCATATGCCGACAAAGGATGGGAAATTTGTGTCTAAGCTAGATGATGAATCATTCTGCAGGACAATACAAGACTACATAACACTTGGTGCCTCAGTGGTTGGATCATGTTGTGGATCTACACCAAATACGGTGCGAAAAATATCGAATATGATACAAAAGTTATAGCATAACATATTTAGATTAACAGTTGATGAATGAACTAAATATTAAATATATATTCTGTATTATTTTATCGATATCCTTCTTGGCATCTCAGTCACGCAAAGAAAAATCTATAATAAACTTTATTGAAGCACGCTACAGTGCGAATACAGACTCAGTAAAGTTGTTTTTAGATGATAAATTCATCTATTATCATATTCCTTTCGTTGGGCTAGGCATCAACACAAAAAGTACCAACAATGGTTTAGCTGTTATTGGAGGTGTATCTTTTAGCGATACTAATTCAATATTAAATATTGGTGATGTAATAATTGAGATAAATGGTCTTAAAATAAATAATATTAATAAATATAACATTGAAAATATTATAAAAGGATCTGCTGGTGATTCAATTAAGGTTACATATATTCGTGATGATGAAACATTTTTATCTATGTTTTCCCTATCAAAACAACAATACAAACAAGGATCAGAATCGTTCATTACGGATATAGAAAATTATGGGGAAAGATGGTTTGAGTACGACTTAGAAATATTAGATATTTTTTCAAAAAAAAATCAATTTATTGTATACTATGAGTGGGAAGGCATTTTGCTTGAAAATGGACCAACTTATAGCTATAGGTCTATGGAAATAATTAAGATCAATACGAGCAATAATCGTGTTTACTCAATAGACGCATTGTGGTCTGAGAAGCAGTTTAAAGATCAGTTTAAATAAACTTATTAATTATACTGATCATGTCTTGATGTATAATTCCATTTGATATCAATATTTCATCATCGTAGATAGAATATTTCTCTCCATTCATTTTTGATACTTTTGCTCCAGATCTTTCTGCAATCAACACACCCGCTGCCACATCCCATGGATTTAAGTCAAACTCCCAGAAGCCATCTACAGTACCACTTGCAGCGTGACAAATATCAATAGCTGCTGCTCCTAACCTTCTTACTCCTTGAGTAACATCTGTAAATTCTTTAAAAAGGTTCATATTTATATTCCATTTTGAATCATGACTGTAACCGAAGCCTGTTACTAATAATGATTGGATAAGACTGTCTGTCTTCGAAACTTTGATTACTTTATTGTTGCAATAGGCTGCATCATCATCAGTAGCCCAATAGGTATTCATCGCTGGCATTTCTACGACCACGCCAACGATAGGTTTGTTTTTGTGAACTAATGCAATTGAGACAGCATAAGAAGGGTAGTTGTGAACAAAATTAGTGGTCCCATCGAGTGGATCTATAATCCAAATATATTCGGCGTGATCGATTTGATTTAATCCAGATTCTTCCGCGAGTATACTATGATCTGGATATTTAGACTTGATTATGTTGTATATAATCTCTTCAGATGCAATATCTGTTCCTGTGACAAGATCAGTTTTGGATTTAAAGGCTTTAACGGATCTATTCGAGGTCTTTTGAATTAATTTTGAGGCGGATTCTGCTGCAAATAAAGCTGTGTCTAAGAATTTCTTCTTAGGATATTGATTCATAGTCTTTATTAAAATATTCCTTCGTCATCTTTTTTAAAGCACCGGTAAGAAAAATTATCGATATCAAGTTAGGAAATGTCATAAATCCCAGTGCTGCATCACCAAATGCCCAGACTGCCTCAATTCCTGCATTTGCACCAATAAATACGAATATAATATAGACAACCCTGTACCAGAAAATTGCTTTTTCACCAAACAGGTATTCGGTTGCTCTGTCGCCATAGAATGACCAACTGATCGCAGTAGACGTAGCAAATAATAACACAGATAGTGTGATAATCTTATCTCCATAATTAAATAGCCATTGTAGACCATTCTTAAAAGCAAAGGATGTCAAAAGAGATCCGTTAATAAGATCCATCTCTCTAAAGCTACCAACTGAGATTGCATTGTTATACTCATCTATTGTTGCAGCTGTTATGCTTGCGTAGTATTCAGTGTGTTTCCATGCACCGGTACAGATAATAACTAGTCCGGTAAGTGTGCAGATAATAATTGTGTCAATATATGGACCTAACATTGCTACTGCACCTTCTCGAACGGGATACTTAGTTTTTGCGGTTGAGTGAGCTATTGCTGCGCTGCCTTGTCCGGCCTCATTAGAGTACAAGCCTCTTTTAACACCCATAAGCATAGTGTTGATCATAGTTAATAGTGCTCCGCCACCGGCTCCTACTACGGTTGCGGTGGGATTAAATACACCGTTAAATATCAATGAAAACGCGCCAAAAATTTCACCATAATGATATGTTAGAATTAAGACTGATGAAATAACATATATAACCGCCATAATAGGTGCTAAATAACCGGTCACTCGGCCAATACGTTTAATGCCTCCAATAATTACTAATCCTACAATGGATGAAAGAATGATTCCGTTAATCACTTGCTGAAAAGAAAATTCAAATAGATTCAAAAAAGATCTTTTTATTGTTAGAAAATGTTCGGATCCAAATAGTTGTATGGACTCAGAATAGATTTGATCAGAAACCGTAAATGATTGTATTGCATTTCCTGTGGCAAAAGAACAGATGATAGCAAATCCTGCAAAAGCGATTGCCATCCAGCTCCATTTTTTCCCCATACCATTTTCTATGGTATACATCGGACCGCCAGCAGTATATCCCTGTGAGTTCATTTCTCGATATTTGACTGAAAGGGTGCATTCGGCGTATTTGAGCGTGGTACCAAAAAAAGCTGTAATCCACATCCAGAATAATGCACCAGGGCCTCCATAATATATAGCTGTAGCAACGCCAGCGATATTTCCTACACCAACCGTTGCTGACAAAGCAGTGGTTAGTGCCTGAAAATGACTTAGATCGCCTTTATCTTTAGGATTGTCATACTTGCCCGAGGTTACATTTATTCCATGTTTTAAATATTTTATTTGGGGAAATCCGAGTCTTACAGTCGCATATATACCGGTACCTACAAGCGCAATGACCATTAAAGGTATTTTCCTTATTTCAGGAAAGCTCCAAACATTTTCAAATAGTTCAACGCCAAATGCGTACAAAAAGAAAGTAATAATTGAGAAAAAGATTAAACCTGATTGTTTTCTGTCCATTGTTATGCCTAAAGTTTGCTCTAAAATAAGAATCGATTTTATATAAAAGACACAACAAGGACAATCAAGAAATATTGTTTTATTATGTTTAAAAGGACATAAAAATAACTTTCACTGAAAAAATAGCTGGCATAGATGAAGTAGGCAGAGGACCATTAGCTGGTCCAGTAGTTGCTTCAGCAGTTATATTGCCAAAAGACCATGGAATTATCGGTCTTAATGATTCTAAGAAACTTTCACCAAAAAAAAGATTGGTCCTATATAAAGAAATAAAGATTAAGTCTATCAGTATAGGTATGGGATTAGAAGATGTTCACTCTATTGATAAGGTAAATATTAGAAATGCTACTTTTATTGCGATGGAAAAGGCAATAAAAAACCTAGATATAAAACCAGATAGATTATTAATAGATGGGGTGGACGTTCCAACATTAAACATACCTTGTGAAGGTATTGTAAAGGGCGACACAAAGATTGAAGCTATCATGGCAGCTTCAATAATTGCTAAAGTTGTGAGAGACAAAATAATGATAGACTATTCAGTAATATATCCAGAGTATGGTTTTGAAAAGCATAAAGGCTACGGAACAAAACTTCATATGGAAGCCCTAAGAAAAAATATGGCTACCCCAATACATAGAAAATCGTTTAATCCAGTTAGTAAATATTTGCCAACATTCAAATGGCTTAGGAAAAACAGTAAACTAAGGTGGATGGCGCAAAAGCTATCTGCAATGTACCTTTTGGAAGATGGTTACAGTATTGATTCTATAGATGTTATGTTAGATAGTAATCTGTTAGTAGATCTAGTTGGGTTAAAAAATCAAATAACAACATTTGTCTTCGTTAATCTGGTAAATGACTCTAGCTACAATGAAAATCTACATTCAGTAATAATAAATGATGATAGCATAAAGAATAATATAGGGAAATATTTTGCATCTAATACTATCAATATTGCTCAACCGTGGAAAGTTGACATAATAGAGGTTGATCTATATAGTAAAAGTTCACGGTTTGAATATTTTGAGGAAATCCTTAGTAGTAATTAGTCGTAAGTTATCATGCTCAATAACTACCATAAAAACAGATTATTTTTTCCATATAGCAGTAATTATTCATGAAGATATTTGATTATGAAATAAAGAATAGATTATTATCCCTGATGGGGTTGTTAATAATTATTATATCTCTAGTATTTATTCCAGATGATTATGGTTTTGCTACTCGCGTTTTTTGTGCTGTTTTAGGGTTCATCTGTATTGGAATTAGCACTGGCAATAAAAAGTTTGTTTCTGAAACAAAAGCCTTATTTATTATTGTAATTATTGCACTATCTGTTAAGGTTACCCTTCTTGAAGCATACATTGTTCCAACGGGCAGTATGGAGAGAACGATTATGACCGGTGATTTTTTAATTGGAAGTCGGTTCGTGTATGGGATGCGGACGCCCAATTGGATAGGCATTCCATACACTGATATTGGTATCTTTATCCCATCAGTTCGTTTTCCAAAATTTAAAGAGCCGGCAGTAGGAGATGTCCTGATTTTTAACTATCCCAGAGATAGATATGTAAAATATGTAAAAAGATGTATCGCTGGACCAGGGGATACACTATTAATAAAAAATAAACAGGTATATATAAACGGAACGCTCTCAGATCTCCCTGAGAATTATGTTTTTTCACAGCCCGAAATACCATTATCTATGCAACAAAAAACTATATACCTAAGCTCTGAAACCAATATAAACAAAGATAATATGGGGCCGGTTATTATTCCACAAAGAGGGAGCTATTATAAAATCGACAGCAACACAAACTGGAGAGAATTATTGCCTATTATGATGATGGAAGGGCACGTAGCTAAGCTTGAACGAGAGGGCGTATATTCTTTGGATTTTACACTTCAAGACCCGAATGAACTTTGGAGAAGAAAAGAAAAAATGTCAGTATACGACCCTTATCTAGGTTATGGAAAAGATGGCAAGGATGGTAAACTAATCACACCTTGGTCGCAATTTATTGGTAATCATAATTTTGAATATTTAGTAATTGATGGAATACCAATATCAGAGTGGGATGGATATGAGGTAAAACAAAATTACTATTGGGCGATGGGAGATAATAGAGATGATAGTCTGGACTCAAGATACTGGGGGCTCATACCCGAAAACTTTATTCTTGGTGAAGCATTATTCGCATATTTTTCTTTAGACCTACGAACATGGTTTCCTAGATTTGGTAGAATAGGAACCATTATTAAATAATCAGTTCGTGCGTCTATTTATTTCTACCTACCTGATAGTCTTTTCTTCAATCAAAATCTCATCCTGTCCAGAACCACCAAGAATGGTGTTGAACTTTAAGTATGAGGGAACTGTCAGAGACATCATGCCAGTAGTTAAAGAATATCTTCAAAGCAAAAATTATGATATTATTCACTATGCACCCGAGTCTGGATATATTTTGACTGATTATCGGCTATTTCGTTTAAATACAGGGAAAGTTTACCTTGCGCTTTCTGTAAATATAAATGATCTTGTTGTTGTACTCGGTATGGGGAAGTACGAGATTGTCACCTCAGGAATTGGCGATCCTGATGACATGCTAAAAATGAAAGCAGTAGATAAATTACCATACAGATTACAGAAAAAAATATTTCTTCCAATAAAAAAAGGTCTAGAACAAAAAGGATTAAAACTAGTAAAAACAAGAAGATAAGTAGTTAATAAACGTTATTTTTATTTTTTAAAAAATAATCTCCCAAAAATACAATCTATGATATAAATTTACCGTCTGTTGTGAGTATAGAGTTTAATAATCAAGATAGCCGACTAGGTTATTTAAATGACAAACTAGATGATCTTCTAGATGGGATCAATGCGTCCTATGGGGAGGAATTATTTAATGAACTAGTGACCCGTCTAGAGAGAACAATAAATGATTTTAACGAAGAAATCTCAGTTCTTACTGAAGAAGTAAAGGATAACTCTGAAAAAAGAGCAGAAATAATCCACACACTAATGGAAGGGCAGGAAATGGCTCAGACAGAGACAACGACCGATGAAGATGGTGGGTCTGGAAATTTAGATTCAGAAATAATGAGCGAGTGGGAAAAAAGGCTTGAAGGATTAAAATAGTAATTTTTTTTTATAAAGGGATTGAAAATTGAGAAATGCGGATAAGATTATAATTGGACTATTGTTTGCGCTGATAATAGGTGCAGGATATTTTCAATATTTAGCTGATAAATTAAATGAACGGATGGATGAAATAAACACCATCGATCAAAAACTAGTAGACAGAGTTGAAGATCAGTTTGCTGATAGCCTAAGGCAATATAACCTAAGGTTTATTGGTCGTGGAAAACATCTTAGAAAAGCACAGCTAGATATCATTGTTAATACAGAATTGATAATTAAAAATACAGATTCTTTATTAAGTCTTATCGATGATGTTGATTTTAAATTAGATAATTTTATGAGGGAAACTGGAAGAAACTTTAAAAACGTTAATAATGATATTGAAGACCTTTCTGATGAGGTTCGTTCAAGCAACCGAAGAACAAAACAAAAACTTGCTGACCTAGAACAGTCCAGAGACCAATTAACTAAAGATTTAAAGGAAATTCGAGCACTGCCTAGTATAATTAAGGGTATACAAAAAATGAAAGAAGAGGCAGCTAAAGCCGCCGCAGAGGCAGAGGAAGATTAATATTGAATAAGCTTTTTAGCTTTATATATAGTGAAAATCAATTGTAGAAAAAAAGGAACTAGGTCTAGTTCCTTTTTTTATTCCTATAACAGATAAATAAACAGTATAACTATGATTAATGAAACGAATAAATAAAAATATATTATATATCGCATATTTTGTATCGATTATCATAATTGGTTCCATCGGATTCTATATTATCGGTGGCGATGGATGGTCATGGCTTGATAGCATATATATGACAATAATAACATTGTTTTTTGTAGGATTTTCAGAAGTTCACCCTTTAACAGATTTGGGGCGAATTTGGGCGATTGTTGTAATTGTTTTTGGTGTTGCAGGAATAGGTATGCTTTTTGCAAGCATGCGAGATATAATAATTTATTTTAATACTTATCGGAGAATAATTATGATGAATAAAATTAAAAATTTAAAAGATCATTTCATTATATGTGGATACGGGAGAATGGGTGCTGTTATTGCCAACGAATTAAGTGAACAGAATCAAACGTTCATAATAATAGAACAGGACGATGAAAAGGTTGAATATATAAGGGAAGCTGGTATGTATTGCATTCATGGTGATGCGACACTTGATGACACTCTAAAGTCTGCATCTGTTCTAGATGCTAAAGGTATAGCTGTGGCTCTAAAGACGGATCAAGATAATCTGTTTGTCACGATGACGATAAGAACATTGAATTCGAATGCATTTTTACTGAGTAGATGCGCAAATGATCAGAATAAATCTAAACTCTTAAGGTCTGGTGCGAATAAAGTAATAAATCCTTATATAACTGGTGGACACAGGATGGCTGAAATGCTTTTACACCCTGAAATCACTGATATTGTTAGTGTCACAACACCAAATGATGAAAACATAGATCTTAATATCGATGAAATTTCTGTTAGCAGAACACCATCATTCATTGGTAAAACTATCAAGCAAACTAATATCAGAGATAACTATGATTTAATGATAGTGTGTATAATAAAAGATGATAATTCAACCATCATAAATCCTCAATCTGACTATATTATTGAAAAAAAAGATACTATTATGGTAATAGGGGATAAAGAAAAATTAGATAAGTTTGCCTCCGAACAGACATCATAGTGGCACATAATCTATGTTATGTATAATAGAATATAGTCTGTAATATGATTAATCAAGACAAGAAACTTACTATATATGGTGTCACCTTATGTATCATAACGGCATTATTAGCTATCTATTTCTCAAATTTAGTTGGTGTAGGTTTATTGGGTTTTGAGAAAAGTCCATTGTCGCCTATTATCTTTGCGATTTTATTAGGTCTGATAATTAACAATATCACGGATAAATTAATTGACATAGAATCTGGTTTTAAGTTTTGTATTAAATACCTTTTAAAACTTGGAATAATATTCTTAGGCATTAGGCTAAGCTTAATGGATTTTATTCAATATGGATCAAAAAGTTTAATTGTTGTCATTCCATGTATTCTAACATCAATTATAATCATTACTCTATTAAAGGATAAATTTGATGTGTCAGAGAATTTATCTTTACTGATAGCTGTAGGTACTAGTATTTGTGGAGCAACAGCGATTGTTGCGCTTGCACCATCTATAAACGCAAAAAAGACAGAAATAACCTATGCGATTGCAAATATTACCGTTTTTGGACTGTTGGCAATGTTTATATATCCTGTTATTGCTAACATCGTTTTTTCAATAAATGATATTTCAGTTGGTTTATTTCTTGGTTCTTCGATTCATGAAACCGCTCAGGTCGCTGGCTCAGGATTAATCTATGCAGAGCAATATTCCAGGCAAGATGTTATTGGTATTGCCACGCTAACAAAATTAGTTAGAAATACTTTAATGGTTATTGTGATACCATACTTAGCTCACAGATCACTATCTAATAATAATACAAAACATAATGTTTCAACTATTTTCCCCTATTTTATTATTGGATTTATTGTGTTTGGACTAGTCAGAACATTTGGCGATTATTATTTCACCACCTACAATAACTTATCTTTAGATAATTGGAATTTGGTCATAGGATTTATTAAAAAATCAGCAGAGTTATTGCTAATAATAGCCATGGCTGCTGTAGGCTATAATACAAACTTTAGGTATTTTAAAGAATTAGGTATAAAGCCATTTTATCTTGGTTTTATAGCTGCTTCCATGGTTGGAATTATCAGTATATCAATTATTGGCTTATTGATAGTTTAGTATGTGCCTATACATATGTAACTAATACTTTACCTGATAAACATCAATCTTATCTTTTTTTCCCTTAACCCGGATTGGTTTCAATTCTTTAAATGAAAATAGTTGCTCAGTGGAATTTTTAACTCTCCCTGATACGATGATTTCACCAGCTGATGCCGCTGAACAAAGTCTGGACCCTAGATTGACTGTGTCTCCGACTACTGTATAATCCATCATATCTCGAGATCCAATATTACCAGATACTACTTGCCCTTTGTTTATTCCAGCTCCAACGAGAATGGGTGGCTCTTTTCTTTTTTCCTTACTCTGTTTAGATCTGCTATTTTTTTTTGCATTTCAATAGCCGTGTTTAAAGCCCTTTCGGTATCATCATCTGACGATAATGGTGCACCAAAAACAATCATAAGTTCATCACCTATAATTTTATCTAATGTACCATTATGTTTGAATACTATATCGATCATTTCTGAAAAATATTCATTTAAAGTAAATACTACCTTTTCAGGTTTCATTTTTTCAGCCATAGAAGTAAAGCCTCTAATATCTGTAAATAAGATGGTTACCTCTCTATTCTCACCACCTAAATTCAGGTTAGTCTCATCATCTAATAAATTGTCTACTACCTGCTTAGATACGTACCTCTTGAAAGTATTTTTTACTTTATTTATATCTGATATATCTTCAATCGCAATAACAACACCCTCAGTATTATTATTTATGTCAATACGTGGAGCAACAGAAATATTTATAATAGTATCTTCTGACACTGTGAGAAATGGTATGTTGATCTCTGAATAAATCTTTTTATTATCTTCTGTTTTGGAAATAAGCTCAATTATTTCGTTATCATGTTCAAAGATATACATGTAATGATTTCCTAAAATATTTTGTTTTTCTACTTTTAAAATATTTTCACCAGCTTTGTTAATGGAGTCGACTTCGCCTATGGAGTTTATTGTTATAACGCCAGTTGCAATACTGCCTAAAATGTTCTCATTAAACTGCTTTGCCTCAGTTATTTCTTTAAATAGTTTTGCATTATCCATGGCAACAGCGGCCTGATTAGATAATGATGTTAGGATATCAAGATCCAGATTTTTGAAATTCTCAACACCGCTACGAGTTTCTTTATCGCATAATATCATATATCCCAGTAAATTTTGTTTTGCTCGTAGTGGGACGATAATCAAATTTTTCTCTTGAATTTTTTTTTGTATATCGGTTTTGTGTTTTTTAGTAAGAATTAATCCCCTATTACCATTTTGCATTTGCTTAAATACATCGATATTTTTAGAAAGAAGAAATTTATTTTCACCCCAATTAAACATTGATAACATATCTAAAATAGGACTTTTATCATTTTGTAATAGAAACATACCCTTAGATGCATTTAATATTCCTACAGCACGTAATAACACATCATGAGCAAGTTCGTCTATATCTAATACTGAGCTTATAGCCACGCCTATATCAAAAAGTGTTTCTAATTCTAATAATTTTATATTGAGCTCTTGTTTCTTTTCTTCTACATTTTGTATTAATTCATAATTAAATAATGATTTTGTTAAATGATTTGATATTATTTCCAAAATTTTATAATCGATATTAGTAAAAACTTCTGACATGAATTTTTCACCAACACATAGTATCCCAAGTAATCTATTTTTATGAAATAGTGGAATAATTGTTTTAATACTCGATTTGGCTAGATATTTTTTAAAATCACCCTCTATCCAATCAGGTTGTTTATCAAAATTCAAGACACCGTATTGGTATACCTTGATATTTACGAGAAATGAATCTGAAAGTTTTATAGATTTTGAATTATTATTTATTCCGATAGAACATAATTCAGATATTGAAGTATCTTCCTTATGAAAAATAAAAATGGCACCATTAGATGCCATAATTGTACCAAGAGTTAGTCTTAAAATGCCAGAGGCTACGGATTCAATTTTATCAGCCTCTATAAGAATTTCACCTAATTCATCTAGTGATGACAGGTAATATTCAAATTGATCAGTATCGGTACTATTTACCAATTACAAAAAAGTATTAAGACATTTCTGCAATTGCTTCACCCTCAGAAGTAAAAATTGTTGAATACTTAGTTAAACCCATTATGCTAAAGGTTTTTTCTACAATAGGCGCAAGATTAAAATATCCAAGTTTACCATCATGGTCTTGAAGCTTTTCAATAATTTCTATGAGTATTGAGACCCCTATGCTGTTTACAACAGTAGATTTCTCTAGGTTAAGCAAAAAATGTTTTTTCCCTGTTTCTATTTTTTCGTAACAAGCTTCTGCTATCTTTTCTCCACCTACATTATTTAAATATCCATCAGTCGAAATGATGACTACGTCACCTTCTTCTTTAACTTCTATACTAAAATCAGACATGAATCACCTCTCGCTATTTATTTCTTTTTTGTCATGGTTACAGTTGTTCCCTCATTGGAACTTTCAAATTCAACTGAGTCCATTAATTCTTTAATTAACTGTAGGCCCCATCCTCTCTTTCTATCAGATACTATTTTTTCTTCAATTTTTGGGATATTAACCTTTGATTCATCAAAACCTTTTCCTCTATCAGTAACTTGTATTTCTAATACATCTTCTTTGATTCTAAAATGTATTTCTATTTTTTTATTAGTACCACTGTGTTCAAAAGCATTAATACAGGCTTCTATAAGTGCCAAACTGATTTCAGCTGATTTCTCATCGCTTAAATCCATATGTTTAGCAACGACCTCAGCAGTCTTGGTAGCTGCTAGTTCCATGTCTGGAAGAACCGGGAGTGTTAATTCTACAACTGGCGATGAACCTTTCATAGTTCTGCCTCCTTTTATCTAATTATGATTAGTTTCAATAGCTTTTACTCTTAGAAACTATTTCAGTTTTTTTATTACAACAATGGTTATATCATCTTGATTCTGAATTCCATCCAGCCAGACTGAGCCAAGATCAAATAAAGACTGTTTTATTTCTTCAGAAGATAATTTTCCATTATTTCGTATACATTCTAGAACAGCCTTGTAGCCGAGAAACTCATCATTCTTATTAATAGCCTCTGGCAGTCCATCTGATATGAAGATAAACGCGTCACCAATATTACTATCCATTGTTAAAAGACTATATGTTTCTCCTTTAAAACTCCCAAGCGGAAGTCCCTCAAGTAATAATTCATCAACCTCGTCAGTTTTTGCCTTATAATGATATACTGGAGGCATTGCAGCTGATGTGAACTCTACACGATCAGACCAAAATTTTGCAATGTTTATTGCCATTTTGTTTTTGCCTAATTCAATGTCTTTTATTATTCTATTTAGACCAAACGATATCTCGTTTGGTGGGATATTATGCGGTGACCCCATCAGGCCAGCTTTAGTAATAGAAACCATCATACCAGCAGTCATTCCGTGTCCGGTAGCATCACCGACAACAACATATAGACTATTTTCTTCTTTTTGTGGAAAAAAATCATAATAGTCACCACCAACTTCTGAGGCTGTTTTAATGCCAGCTGCTATATCGAGTCCAAGCATATTAGGAAACTTTTTTGGAAGCATCTTCATTTGAAACTGACGAGCTTCTTCTAATTCAGCTATCCTTCTATTTTCTTCTAATTTTTTTGCTTGTGTTTGATCTCTACGCCTCACAGATCCAAATACTGCTAAAGCCGCAAGCCCTAAATATCCAGAGAATGCCCACCAGGTTTTCCATAATGGGGGATATACTTTTATTAATATGGCATCAGAAGGTGGGCTCCATAAACCATCATTATTACTTCCCATGTATATAAATTTGTACTCCCCTGGTTCTAATCCTTGAAATGATGCCATTCTTGATGTCCCATTTTCAACCCAAGAATCAAGATGATTTTCTAACGTATATTTATAATTATTTTTTTCTGACTTAGTAAAACTTAATCCCACGTATTCTAGCTCTATAGTCTGTATCTGATAATCTACCTCAACAAAATCATTTGAAAAATCTAAAGACTTTCTATTGTTTTTTTGATCAATGCCTATGATTTTTACCATGGCAAGCCTTGGTGGATCAGGATTCTGAGTAATTTGATTTGGATCTGCCTTATGAACTCCCTGAGGACTACCTATATATAGTTTACCATAGTTATCAATACCAATAGATTGATTAAAAAACACTCTGTCTTTTAGACCATCTGATAAATTGTAATTCTGAAATCGAATAGATTCTGGATCTAATCTTGTAATACCATTGCGTGTTCCCATCCATATCATTTTCTGTTTATCTTCAATAATGGAAACTATTGTATTGCTAGGTAAACCATCATCAATCGAATACCGTTTAAAACCATTTATATTATTATCAAACTGAAACAATCCTTCTCCGCCTGTACCAATCCAAACTTTATTATCACTATCTTCATAGATAGATAGTACTGTACTGGATGAGAAGCTGTGCTTATTATTTTGATCCAGAGTATAGTGTTCTATTATGGACAGGTCTTCATAATCCAATGTATACAGACCATTATTATTTGTTCCAACCCATAGAATTTTATTATGATCATATAAAAATGCATTTATATCAGATAAATGATCATTTTTTAATGTAGGGTTATAATAAAAAGAATTAAACTTTCCATCTATAAACTTTGAGACACCTTTTAAAGATGATAGCCAAATCGTTCCGTCATTGTCTTCATAGATTGTATTTATTTTTTCAGGTATTATAGAATTCAATGAAAGATTATCGTTCTCATATCTGGTAAAACGATTTGACTGGTCAAGGACTGTAACTCCTCCATATTTTGAAGCTGCCCATACTTCGCCTTTTTTGGTTACTAATATTTTCCCTGTTTCACTTGTTAATAATGAGTTCTCATCGGTCGGATCAGATTTATATTCAGACTGATTACCATTATTATTTATAGATGTAATTCCGTTATCATGCGAAAACCAAACAGAGTTATTTCTTGCTATTGATATGCTATTTGCGTTCACTGTAGGCCATTTCAAATTGAAAATATCGCTATTGCTGATCAGTCTACTGATTCCCTTATCAGTTGCGAACCAGGTAGTTTCATTTTGATTAAACAAAATGTCATTAATTTTATTTGATCCTAAAGACTTGATATCGTTATCAATTGATTTAACATGCGTAAAATCAAGTTGAGGATCAAAAAATCCATACATTAGATAAAAATTAGTTGTTTTAAATTGTATCACTCCTTCGGATTGAGGAACATATATCCAAAGGTCACCATTGTGACCAGAATAGATACTTGATACATATCTTCCAAAAATATCCGGATGAACAACATCTTGAAATGTTGACATACTTTTATCATAGTAGACTAAGCCACCAATGGTAGCCATCCAAAATCCTTCCATTGGTACGCCTTTTTTAAAGGGAACTATTTGATTTACATTGTAAATACCAAGCATTGAGCTCCATTTATTACCGGATTGCCTTTCAATGGCCATAGTTTCTGTATCAATACGGTCTAGGCCATTAGGCGTGCCTATCCAAAGATTTAGGCCATCATAATAAAGAGTATTGATAATATTTGATGATATGGTTCCTAGATTATCATTTTTAGAGTAAAATCGTATAAAATTCTCGGTTTTTCTATCAAAAAAGTTTAGCCCATTGGATGTGCCCACCCAAATGTTGTCATTTTTATCAATAATGATCGAAGTTTTTTGATTATGGCTAAACTGATTACTTGAAATTGATGTAGGATCTAGTGGGTTAAATGAAAAATTAGACGTCTTACCAGAATTTATATTTACTTTATACAATCCATCAGATAAAGTAGCCACCCATAAATAGCCTAAAGTATCTTCAACAATAAATGTCGGACTTGTTCCAGTATCATGCCTTTTAAACTGATCATTACCCAGATTATATTTATCTATGCTTTTCTCAGTACTTACCCATAAATCACCATTATTATCAGTATAAGTACCAAAGATTCTGTTTCCTGATAAGGCTGTGCTGTCAAATGGATTAGAACGGTATATCCGCGGTGAATATCCATCATACCTATTTAGTCCCTCGTTTGTGCCTACCCAGATAAAACCGTGACCATCTTCACTAAGTGAGGTGCACTGGTCATCCGAAAGACCCTCTCTTACTGTGAGGTTTTGAAAACTATGATTAGAGAATAGGTAAGAATAAAATGATAATAAAAATAGAAATCTAACTGATTTCATACTACAGTCTAAAAAAGATTGGAAGTGTAAATCTAACCTTTACTGGTTTGCCTTTATCATATCCTGGTTTAAACTTGGATTTTTTAAGCACTCTTATAGCCTCTTCATCACAACCTGCGCCCAATTTCTTTACTACTTTAGGTTTAATGATTTTACCTTTTTCATTTATTATAGACTGGACATACACTACTCCCTGGACGCCCAAAGATTTAGCCTGGAGTGGGTATCTAATCTTCTTTTGCAATGCGTCCATGCCACCAACAAGCTCAGGCATTTTCTCGCACATAAGATAGACACCCTCATCATCAATAACCGCCTGCTGTGACGATAGGTTCGTTAATCCTGCGACGAAGACTAGCGTTATTATTTTTAATAATATTTTCATATTTATACTAACCTTTTTCTATTTCTTTTATTGCCTTATTTCTTACAACAGTGTAATTAAGACCATTAAAGTTATGAGTTGCTACTTCTTGAAATAACTCTTTTGCTTTTTTGGGATTTCCAGATGCTTTATGTGCAAGTCCATTAAAATACGTAAAATAGATATTTGAAGGATCAATAACTTTTTCAAAATGTTCTACCCCTTTTTTAGGATTTCCACTCATAAGACTAGCCATTCCCATAAGATTATGGTATCCATCAAATCTTCGAGGATTACTCTCGCTTTCTACCATAGACTTTAATTTTTCTAATTTTGTTTTGGCAACATCATAATTACCCTTCATGATTTCAAGGTGGCTCTCAGCCCACAATGCGCCTGATTCAGTATTTTTTACAGAGCGAGTATTTTTTGATTTTTTAGCTTTCGCTAAATTAATTTCTTTTTGCTTCTTAAGGGCCTTTTTTGCAGCATCATGTTCGCCAGTATGTGCCTTGATAAAATATTCATGCCATAATATGCTACTGATTTCGTCTTGTTTTTTTTCATCGGAAAAGTCATAAGAGTCTATATTATTTTTTAATTTAACCAACTGATTATATGCTTTTTGAAAATTATCTTCATGAAGATACGAATAAATCTTCCATTTTTCAGGACCGATCTTCTGATTTGTATTTCTTGCATCTTTGATAGCCTTATCAAATCTCTTCCTGGCCTCTGGTGGATTGATCATAGTATATGCATGCCCCGCCTTAGCAGCACTTAACCAGTTATTCGTACCTGTTTCATATGCATCATCATATTTTTCCGCAGCTTTTTCAAGTTTATTCTGCCCCCTGTAAACATCACCTAATGCAACATGGTAATAGCTTTCACCTTTATTAAATGACAGTATTTCTGTAGCATACTTTTCAGCCTTTTCATAGGATTTTGGTTCATAAAACATATAATTATTAATTAGATCTCCATACGCATCACTGTAATATTTATCTTTTTCAATAGCTGAAAGTAAGTACTTTCTAGATTCTTCTATATCTGCCATTTCCCAATGTGTGTATGCCATTCTTTGATGAGCAAATGCATTATCAGGGATAAGTTCTAATATTTTTTTACTATACTCTAGCCTTTTTTCTGTATCATTATCACGATAAGAAGTGCGGACTTCTAACATGCATCGTTCAACATCGTTTAATTGATCTTTTAAACTCATTGCTTTGTCATAGTATGTATCTGTTTCCTTAACAGTATTACTACCAAAAGTAGATAACATGATATATGCGAATCCAAAATTCTCATCAACTTCTATAGCCTTTAGTAGTTTTTTCTTTGCTTCATCGCCTTTAGAAATAGAATTTAATTGTAAAGCCTCTTGCAATAGATTATCTGCCTCAGCAGATTTAGTGGAAACAGGTATTTTTGTATCAGAAACTTTTGTACCACAGTTATAAATACATAACATGAGAGCTAAGTAAAAAATAGATTTGAAAAAACGTAACATATTCTTCTCCTATAAAATTTTTGATTCTTAAATAATTAGTATTAATTGATGCGAATATTACAATAAAAAATATTATTTGTTTAAACTATTACAAAGTTAACCAACCTGTTTGGTACATATATCTTTTTTATAATATTTCCATTTTCTAAATACTTAATGAATATTTCATTTTCTTTAATATTGTTAAATATATTTTCTTTATCTAACTCGGAATCTACTTCTATTGTTCCTCTCGTCTTTCCATTTATTTGAACTGCAATAGTCATCTTGTCTGCGACTATTAATGTCTCGTCGTAATTTGGCCAAGATTTATCCGATATTGGACAATAGTTATTTTTGAATATCATTTCATTAAGCTCTTCGGAAAGATGAGGAGCAAATGGATTTAAAATAATTAAAAAGGTATGTAAAATCTCTTCATTATATGTATCCTGACTTAGCATATGATTTACGAATATCATCATCTGTGATACAGCCGTATTAAAATTAAGAGTATCCAAATCGTCCGTCACTTTTTTAATTGTTTGATGTAGTATCATAATGGATTCTTTGGACCCTTCATTATTAACAATTTTTGATTCATCTTCCGTATACAAACGCCAAATCTTTTGAACAAATCTATAGCAACCTTGGAGTCCTTTTGTGTTCCATGGTTTAGACTTATCTAGTGGGCCCATAAACATTTCATATATCCGAAAGCTATCTGCGCCATATTTTTCTACCACATCGTCTGGATTTACGACATTACCACGTGATTTACTCATTTTCTGACCATCTTCTCCACCGATCATGCCCTGATTAAATAGCTTCTTAAATGGCTCTTTCGTAGACACTAGTCCAAGATCATACAGAACATGGTGCCAAAAACGTGAATAAAGAAGGTGTAAGACAGCGTGCTCTACCCCTCCAACATATAAGTCCACAGGCATCCAATAGCTTTCTTTCTCTGGATTCCAGGCAGCATCACTGTTTAATGGATCTGTATATCTTAGATAATACCAGCAAGAACCGGCCCATTGCGGCATTGTATTTGTCTCCCTTTTTCCATTATCGGTGTTTACCCAATCATCAATTCCAGCTAATGGTGACTCTCCTGTACCAGTAGGTTCGTATTTGTCTACCTCCGGAAGAGTCAAAGGTAGGTCTGATTCATTTAGAGGAATTATTTTATCATTGTCACCATGTATAATAGGGATAGGCTCACCCCAGTAGCGCTGACGAGAGAAAAGCCAGTCTCTGAGTTTATATTGGACTGTACCTTCACCTTTTTTATTTGTTTCTAGCCACTTAATAGTGGCGATAATTGCATCAAATACTTTTAGACCATTTAGTTTTAGCCCTTTGTCATTGGATGAGTTAATCATTAAACCTTTATCATTTTCGGTAAATGCCTCAGATTCAATATTCCCACCTGATACAACCTCTACAATTGGAAGATCAAATTTTTTCGCAAATTCATAGTCCCGTTGATCATGGCCTGGAACGGCCATAATCGCACCTGTACCATAGCTCATCAAAACATAGTCAGCGATCCATATAGGAATCTTTTCATCGTTCACAGGGTTAATAGCGAAAGCCCCTAGTGGAACCCCAGTTTTATCCTTATTAACCTCTCCTCTGTCAAAATCTGACTTTGTAGAAGATAATTTTATATATTCGTCTACCTTATTTTTATATGCATTGCTTACTAGTTTATCCACCAATGGATGCTCTGGAGATAGGACCATATATGTTGTACCAAATAACGTATCTGGTCGTGTTGTATATACTGTAATATCTTTATTTATAGATGGTAGATTAAAGTTAACATTAGATCCTTCTGATCTGCCTATCCAATTACGTTGTAATTCTTTTACGCTCTCAGGCCAGTCCAAATCATCGAGACCATTTAATAAAGATTCGGCATAGTCAGTTATCTTAAGCATCCACTGTCTCATAGGTACCCTGTGAACAGGATGACCACCGATATCTGATTTACCATCGACAACTTCTTCATTAGATAATACAGCTTTAAGCTCCGGACACCAGTTAACAGGGACCTCAGCCTCATAGGCTAGTCCTTTATTATATAGCTGGAGAAATATCCACTGAGTCCATTTATAATATTTAGGGTCTGTTGTGTTTATCTCCCTGTCCCAGTCATAGGAAAAGCCAAGCATTTTAAGTTGTCCTCTATAACGATCGATGTTTTTTTCAGTAGTTTCTTGTGGATGTGTTCCGGTTTTTAGTGCATACTGTTCAGCTGGCAGTCCAAAAGCGTCCCAACCTATAGGATGAAGCACATTAAAGCCCTGGAGCCTTTTATAGCGAGAATATATATCAGTGGCTGTATAGCCTAACGGATGTCCAACGTGTAACCCGGACCCAGAAGGATATGGAAACATATCAAGAATATATAATTTCTCCTTATCGTCAGATTCAATAGAGCGAAAGGTTTTATTTTCATCCCAGTATTTTTGCCATTTGGCCTCAATATTTTTATGTTTATAGTCCATAATAAAAAGAAAGGGCGTAAAGTTACCCCTACGCCCTTAAATAATAAATAATTTAGATTATTATATCTGCTATCTAGAATGCTAGACTGAATCCAATGGAAACAGATAGATCCGTATCTTTATAATAGGTCTCTTTTGCAATAAAATCACCATAGTCTGGATCAAATACACTTTCCCACTCTTCCATTGGCTTTAACACTTTATCATCGCCCTCATATTTGCTGTTAAATCTATGTGAAAGTGTAATATCAACTGATAGAGCATCATAGAAAGTTGCGACTGATAGTACGAGAACGTTCTCTAGTAAAAAATCTTCCGTATTATCGACCCTAGGTTTATAAAATGTACGCCAGTCCATAAAAAATGCTCCATCGGCTAATACTAGTTTTAGTTTTGGACGAATTGAGTGCCTAGCAAATGTTGCTACAGAGTCATATTCTTCTTCCTCAAACATGTATGCATAACTGACAGAGAAAATTTCTCCGATTTTCATTTTTCCACCGACTGCCCAGTCTGTTCTATTGATCAAGCCTAAAGATCTGTCAAATGAATAGTCAAAGAAGAAGAATGGTGAATAGGTTTGATTAGCCCATAGGTCAAACTGTGTATGAAAATTACCATCCAGAGCATAAGGTTCTTCATTGAGAGTCGCGTAGTTTCCGCCAAAAGAAATAGAAAATTCTGTGTCTGTAAGCGGGCCAAGGTCACCAACTAATGAGTAACTATATTCCGCACCTGAAACAAGGTTGTTAGTGTTACCGCTTGTTTGATCAAAAGCAATATATAAGTCCTGTGATGATTGACTGCCGCCTTCATCCTCATCCTGTGAATAAACAATACCGAATAATAAACAAACAGTAATCAACTTTATTAGTTCTAATTTTTTTAACATTCTAGTTTTCCTATATGAAATTAATTATATCGATATAACAATCTGAAAATAAGAATATCAACAAACTAAATCCTAAAAAATAAAAAAGGCGCTAAAAGCGCCTTTTTTATATGATAATGTGAAGGATTAACCGGTTTTCTTCTTCTTCCACTTGGACTTCCACTTGCCCCAACCGCCTTTTTTACCTTTACCAGCTTTTCCTTTGAGTTTCTTACCCTTCTTCTTCTTTTTCTTGATATCTGCAGCTGCATAAACAACCTGATCACCACCGCAGGAACCTGCTTTAGTGATACACTGTTGTTTGTCACTGTCAGAACTAACTGTTGTAGCAGGAGCTACCGCTACAATACCAACGATAACAAGAAGGGAGATAAATAATCTGTAGAAACGTTTCATTATATACTCCTTTTTTTCGTTTTTGTTGTTGTCGACAACTATGATATTCTCATATCAGTTGTCTAAAGTTATTTTTATTAACCCTCAAATGTCAAGAATTTTATATTTAATTAATTAAATACGTACTTTCTAATAATTAGGAAATAAAATATAATCAAAAGAAAAAAACTTTTAATAAGATAAAAAAATATATGTTAATATTGCCACCGAAAAAATTATGGAACTTTTTATATAAATAATCATTTGTAATTCTTAAATGAGGTATAAAAAACTTGATTAGGGTAGAAAATTTATCAAAAAATTATGGTCCGGTTAAGGCTGTTAGGTCTATATCGTTCGATCTTGATGATGGTCAGGTTATCGGATTTCTTGGCGCTAATGGTGCAGGAAAAAGCACCACACTTAAGATAATGACTGGTTACATTTCACCAACCGCGGGTAATGTATATTATAATGATCATAATATTCAGGAAAATACATCAGAAATTCAAAAAGATATTGGATATCTTCCTGAATTAAATCCTCTATATGGTGAAATGAGGGTACATGATTATCTGAAGTTCATCTCGGAAATAAGGGGAATTCCCAAAGAAAATTTTAAATCGTCATTCCAAAAGGTTGTAGAAGAATGTGCTCTAAATGCTGTCGCTCATCGAACCATAGGAAATTGTTCTAAAGGTTATAAACAACGGATAGGATTGGCCGCTGCAATGATTCACGATCCTAAAATATTAATTCTTGATGAACCTGTTTCAGGATTAGATCCTAACCAAATAGTAGAGATCAGGCAGTTAATAAGAAAACTAGGTAAAGAAAAGATTGTTATAATGTCATCACATATCCTCCAAGAAATTCAGGCTACGGTTGATAGGATAATCATAATTAATGAAGGCTCAATCGTTGCTGATGGATCTAGTGATTCACTATTATCAGATACCAATGCAAAGACAGAACTCAGCATGGACGTAGAAAATGCAGATGAAAATGATATTAATGATATGAAAGCAATAATTCCATCAATAGATATATCGTCCATTTCTAAAGAAGGTACATACACAAAAATAAATATTAAGTATCCAAAAAATAATGATCCAAGATCAGATATATTTAAATATGCCGTTGATAAAGGTTGGACAATACTTGAAATGTTTGCTACAAAACAAAACCTTGAAGATATTTTCAGAAATTTAACTAGCAGTAATGAGTCTAATAATGGGTAACTCTTTAATCATATTTAAAAGGGAATTAAAATCATTCTTTGATAGTCCTATGGCCTATGTTTTTCTAGTTGTCTTTGCATTGTTAAATGGATGGTTTTTTACTACTACGTTTTTCCTTTATGGTCAATCAGACCTTAGAACTTTATTTAATATAGTACCGCTAGTTTATTTGTTTTTCGTCCCAGGAATTACAATGGGGCTAATATCTAGAGAAAAAGGTTTGGGGACGATAGAAATAATATCAACCCTGCCAATTGAAGATAGAGATATTGTTATAGGAAAGTATCTTTCTGCGGTTGCGCTTATAAGTATAGCTCTCCTGTCTACGTCAATACACTTTATCACCTTAGTCTCATTCGGAACCTCGATAGACTACGGTGCGGTATTTACTGGATACCTAGGACTAGTGCTTGTTGGCGCTGTATATGCATCTATCGGTATTTTTTCTAGCTCTGTGACCGATAACCAGGTTATATCATTTATTATTGGTATTGCAATTATTTTTGTATTCTGGCTATTTGATAAGGTTTTGGTGTTTATGCCGGATATGTTAGCAGGAATCATTCAATATCTAAGTGTAGAATATCATTTGTCCAATATCTCACGAGGTGTAATAGACACTAGAAATCTTATTTATTTCGGTTCAGTAATTGGATTTTTTCTATTTTTAACAACTAGGCTGGTCGAATCCAGGCGTTGGAGTTAGATAAAATGCTCGTAAAAAATAAAAATTCATTTACACTATATATAAGTATTTTAGTCGCTATTCTATTGTTATTGAATCTAATTGGCAGGAACTGGTACAAAAGGTTTGACCTAACGGATAATAAAATGTACTCACTAAGCAAATCGAGCGAAGATGTTGTAGAGAAAATTGATGACCTGTTGACTATGAAAGTATATTTTTCAGATGATCTTCCCGGAGAGCTTTCAAATACTCAACGATTTCTGCAGGATCTTCTTGAAGAATATGAAGCACAGTCTGATAATATTAGATTCTTTTTTTCAAACCCAGAGTCTAATGAAGCTCTAGAAGAGGAAGCCAGAAAAGATGGTATCCAGCCCGTACAAATGCAAGTTGTTGAGGATGATAAGCTGGAGATTAAAAGGGTTTACCTAGGCATGGTTATGCTCTATGAAGACAAAAAAGAGACAATACCTGTTATTCAAACAGCCACGGGGCTTGAGTATTTGATTACAACCAAAATTAAGACTCTTGTTAACAAAGATAAAAAAACAATTGGAATAGCTAATCTTTCAAGTGGTACAGAACTAAAGACAGAAAATCTATCTAATCAACTTAGACAACACCATAGTACACAAAATGTTGATCTATCTTCTGAAGGATTATTAATCGATGAGAACATTGATGTATTATTAGTTAGCGGAGCAACAGACACGATAGACTCAATCACTATATCAAATCTCAATTCATTTCTTGAGTCAGGCAGAGGTGTTTTTATTGCTCAAAGCGGCGTATCAACGGATATGCAGGTTCAGCAGGCTACTCCGATAAACTCTAATATTTTTGGTTTTTTAAAGTCTTACGGAATGAACGTTAACCAGAATCTAGTTCTTGATAAATCATGCGGAAGAGTACAGGTACAACAGCAAATGGGCTTTATCCGTATGAACGTCCCTATGGAGTATCCCTTCTTACCAATAATTAAAAAATTCAACGATCAAGAGTTGGTTGTTAGCGGTCTGGAGCAGATACATTTATTCTTCCCTAGCGAGATTTCTCTAGATACGGCCTTAAGTAACAGTGTCGCTGGTGTAGTTGATCTTTTTTCAAGCTCAAACAAATCGGCAATTATGTCAGGTCGATTTATTCTTAGTCCTGATCCTAAGAACAACCCATTTTTGCAGAATCTAAACCAGCGTGGAAAAATTTTGTGTGCATCATCAAGGCTTGTTTCAGGAGGTGAATTGATTTTAGTATCTGACTCGAGATTTCTATCTGATGATGCTGGAATGTCTATTCCTGAGAATATGGTTTTTCTGATGAATACTGTTGACTATCTTGCTGGAGAAAAAGAGCTAATTGCTCTTCGCTCACGGGAGATTACAAATCGACCACTTGAAGAGATTGAAGATGGCGCTAGAAGTCGTTGGAAATGGGCAAATGTGCTTCTGCCTTCACTAATCATTGCTGGTTTAGGTATGTATAGGTCTAAAAGGGAAAAAGATAAAGCAGAAATATTGAAACAAATCTATGAATAAATCCCTACAATATTTACTAGTCGTTTTTGTGATTCTACTACTACTTTTTTTTATTAATCAGAATCAACAGAACAAATACAAAATATCTTCCGAGCAAATATTTCAGATAAATGAGGATGAAATTCATCGAATATTATTAGAAGAATCAGGCGATTCATTAGTGCTAGTAAAGTCTGATACATCATGGACTATGCCGAAAGCAGATACATTAGAGATGAAAGATCGTCAGATCAATCAATTTTTTGAAAAAATCATTAATGGATCATATGATATGATCATGTCAAAAAATCCTAGTAAATGGAATAAGTTTGGAGTATCAGATTCATCCGGAAAAAAAGTAACACTTTTTAGTGAAGAAAATAAATTACTGTCATCGGTAATATTTAGTAACAAGGGTCAAGATTATTCTCATAATTTCTATCGAACCATAGGCACGAATGAGGTTTATAGGACTACGGAAAATGTATTTTATATGATTAATATAAGGCCTACCTATTGGGGCAGTAAGCCTAGTCCAAAAGAACCAGAAAATCCTGATCTAGTCCCCTCATCATTAAATCTAGACACCAACGAGTAATATATATTCCTTCAACTTGTAGTCTAACTATTATATTAATTAACTTATTTTGTGAAAAGTAAGAGTAAACAGGTTCTAGTAGTAGGTGACAGGCTCTTAATTCAGCCAGATAAGGGTGACAAAACTTCACCAGCAGGTCTGTATTTGCCTCCCAGCGTTATAGAAAAACAAGAAGTTAAGGGTGGTATTGTTGTTGAGGTCGGACCAGGGATTCCTCTTGGTTCACCTGATGACAGTATTAATGAGCCCTGGAAAGAAGCTAAAAACGAAATTAAATATATTCCCACGCAGGCTGAAATTGGTGATTACGCTTTATATCTAGGAAAAGCAGGAATAGAAATAGAAATAGAAACAAAAGAATATCTGATTGTCCCCCAGTCCGCAATTTTAATACTTATAAGAGACGATATTGATAAGATAGTGTCTTAAATATCCAACCCCATCTCATAAAACATAAAGGCCCATTTTTCAGCATATTCTTTGATTCTTTTTTTAGTTGATTTTCCTGCGCCATGCCCAGTACTGGTCCCTATTCTAATTAATATTGGGTAATCATCACTCGTCTGATGTTTTTGCAGTTTAGCAGCATATTTAAAAGAATGAGCAGGAACTACCCTGTCATCATGGTCAGCGGTGTAGACAAGAACTGATGGGTATGACATGTCTGTAATGTTATGCAGAGGTGAGTAAGATAATAAGTTTTCAAAATCATTTTTATCATTTACAGTACCATATTCAACAGCCCACGCCCAGCCAATTGTAAATTTTTCATATCTTAACATGTCCATGACACCTACTTCAGGAAATGCAACCCGGAATAGATTTGGCTTTTGATTAATTACAGCACCAACTAATGTACCACCATTAGAGCCTCCTCTTATTGCTAGCCTCTCAGGAGTTGTATAGCCTTCAGTAATTAGAAACTGTGCACCTGCTATAAAATCATCAAATACATTTTGTTTCTTATCTAGCATTCCTGCTTCATGCCACTCCTGTCCATATTCTCCTCCGCCTCTAATACTTGCGATAGCATATACACCGCCATTTTCAAGTATGATTGGAATTGTCTTATTAAAATATGGTTTCTTAGATATATTAAACCCACCATATCCATGTAAAAGAGTTGGTCTCATACCATCTAAAACTAATTCTTTATTGTGTGCAATAAATATGGGAACCCTGGTGCCATCTTTTGAGGTATAAAACTTTTGTTTCATTACATATTTTTCTTTTTCAAACTTAGCTTTGGATTCGTAGTAGATTTTTGAAGTGTTTTTAGTAAAGTCATAAACATATATTGTTGGTGGATGAACTAAGGATTCAAATCTATACCATGATATAGATTGATTATTCTCTCCACCAAATCCATACGAAATTCCTGGACCAGGTAAATTTACTTTATTTATAATATTGCCATTTAAATCGAAAATAATCCACTCTGAAATAATATCTACCATATAATGAGCGACCAGATTGTTGTTTATCATATTTACAGAGGTAAGTACATTATTATTTTCGGGAATAATAGTTTCCCACAGACCTTCTTTTGGATATTTCGGGTCAATTATAACTACTCTTTTTTTAGGAGATTTACGATCGGTTATAGCTATTAGTTTTCCATTAATATGATCAACAATTCTAATATCGGAATCATAATCATCTACAATTGTGATGAATTGGCTTTCAGGCATATTTAAATCTTTAACCATGAGTGATCTTCCATATGTACCTTTGCTTCGATATATCATTAAAAATCTTCCATCATTGGTAGTTGATGCATAGGCACTTATCTTAGGATTGTCTGGATCAAAGAATATCAATTTATCATTTTTTTGATCTGTTCCGAGTTTGTGATAGAATATTCTCGAATTTTGATTAATTTGAGAAAGCTCTTTTCCTTGCTCTGGTTTTGGAAATGTTTTATAATAAAACCCGTCACCACTCCAGGCCATTCCACTAAACTTTATCCAAGTTAGACGGTCATTTAGATTCTTTCCTGTTGATAAATCTTTAACGTGAAACTCTCTCCAGTCAGATCCTGATTTCGAAATCGAATATCCTAGATATTTATGATCATTAGAAAAATATATTCCACTAAGAGCGACCGTACCATCATTAGATAATTTATTTGGGTCAATAACTACCGTCGCTAAAGAATCAGGATCTTCAATATTATTTTTCACATAAAAAATAGATTGATTTTGTAGTCCATCATTTTTGTAAAAATATATCTTTTCTCCTTTTTTAAAAGGCATACTTAACGTAGGGTAGTTCCATAGTTCTGTTAAACGTTTTTCAATCTTATTTCTAAAAGGAATTTTTCTAAAATATCGATCTGTAAAGGAATTTTGTTTTTGAACCCATGCCTTTGTCTGTTTTGAGTTGTCATCCTCTAGCCACCTGTACTTATCTTCAATTACTTTTCCATGATAAATTTCAGTAATATTTTTTGAAATATTTGTTTTCGGGTACTTTAGCGGAACTGGCGCGATTTTATGCAGTAAGGTGATAATAATCACTAAAACACTAAGCCTTAAATATATATTATTCATATTAATTCACCTTTTCAGTTGAAATTAAGAAACTCATAAATCATCTAGGTAATCTCTTATCCATATCAGCTACGACAAAGGACATAATGGCCATTGCTGCAATGCAATTATTAAACTCATTAAAATCTACTTTGTCAAAAGTATCTGCGGATGTATGATGGTACCAAAAATATTTAGAACTATCGACATTTAAACTCATCACTGGTACACCTTCATCGTTTAATGGAGCCACGTCTGCCGCTCTTCCCCATTTTGTAATTTTTCCTGCGCCAATAGGATCAAGTAGATCGGAGATATCAAAAATAATTTTTCTTGCATCCACACTTCCAGTAAAACCAAAACCCTTAGGCGCAAATACTCCACCATCTGATTCCATGGCTAAGATGTGGTTTTCTAATTCAGAAAAATGCTCATCACGATAATTTTTATTACCACGTCCGCCGTTTTCTTCATTCGTCCATAATACTACTCTAAGAGTTCTCTTGGGCCTCAGATCCAATTCTTTAATGATATTAACAGCATGCCATGCTGCAATACATCCACCAGCATCATCATGTGCTCCCTGCCCCACGTCCCAAGAATCTATATGACCCCCAAGCACAACAATCTCTTCAGGATATTTAGATCCTTTTAATTCTGCAATAACATTTCTTGACCACCTATCACTAACAAATTTTCCCTCCATGTTTAACTTTAAGACAACTTTTTGCCCACGGTCATATATTCTGGCAATCATCATGGCATCTTCCATGCTGATCGCAGCATGCGGTATTTTCTTTAAGGATTTGTAATCTCCCATTGTACCGGTATGAGGTGTGTCCATTGACCATGGCCCAACTGAGCGAATAATACTAGCTATTGCACCGTATTCGGCTGCGCGACTTGGTCCATCATACCGATATTGAACCGTCTCCCCATAGGAAGTAAAGGGAACATTATAAAGAACTATCTTGCCAGCAAGGTTTTTCTTCATTCTATCTAGCTCTTCAAAATCATCCACAACGATCACCTCACCCCTTATACCACCTTTAGAGGTAGCAACGCTACCACCTACACCTAGTACATTTAATTTTCTTTCAAATGGAACTAATATTTTTAGTGACTCTTTTCCTCTGATCCATGTTGGTACTTTAACTCTCTCTCCTCTCACACTTGATAATCCGTCATTTTTCATTTCTTTTATAATCCAATCTATAGATTTTTCTAGATTTTTTGAGCCGCTTAACCTTGGGCCAAACATATCACACAAATATGCTAGCCTATTAAATGCGACACTATCCGTTTCTAGAGCTCTATAGATTTTATTCGCCACAGATTCATATTCTTTTTTAATGTCATTAGCCGATAGAAAGGTTAGAAAGGATATACAGATAATTAATTTGACTAAATAATTCATGTTTCACTCCACCATAAAATTAAAATATTTATTAGGAAATGGCTCATTTGACAAGGTAAAGTGCCACCACTCTTCTTTTAGTGATTTAAATCCATATTTATTCATTACCGATTGTAAGAGCAGTCGATTTTTCCTTTGATGAACAGTTAACCCAGTATATTCTATCCAAGATTCTTTGCCAAAATAATCATATATAGTGCCCATATCTAGTTCTTTTCCATTGTTTAAATCAATGATTGTTAGATCAACTGTGCTGCCTCTTGTGTGTCCAGATTTTGATGCAATATATCCTTCTTTGAATAAATGTATTTTTTTAACGTTAGGGTAATGTGAGGATTTCATTTTTCGATTATTATTTTTTGCCCATCTAACAAAATGATCTACTGCTTGCTGCGGTCTATAGCTATCAAATATTTTCAAACCATAGTTAAAATGTTTTAAATCCTTTTGTATTTCTTTTAATGCCAATGCGGTTTCTTTGGTTGATATAGCAACTGGTGCATTGTAGCCATTAATCTTATTACCTACAAAATTATCGTTAGTGTAATACTTTAGATCAATTTTGATATTCGTAACTAGATCTTTAATATAAACGAAACCTTCTGGTATTTCAGTACAATAAGGAAATGAGAAGAAAAAAATAATAAAATAAAGTGATATTCGTAATATTTTCAAAATAATTATGGTATATGCTGTACTATAAAACTAAATAATTAGAATAATTAAATAGTCTATAATTCAGTTTCGATGCAGCGAAAACCTATATTATCATCCCAGAAATCAACTTTACTTACAACATAATCTGAAACCCTACAGCCAACGCCACTATTAGCCCATGAGCCACCTTTTAAAATAATCATACTGTCTTGTACTCCACTACAAAATTCATATACATTGCCAGACATATCATAGATACCTAGTTCGTTTGCGATTTTGAGACCCACAGGCTGCGATCTATCGCCAGAATTGAATTTACACCAGGATACATCTTCAATATTATTACCACCGCTATAAAATTTGTCATCTCCACCCATAGCGCCACCTCTAGCAGCAAATTCCCACTCATCAACACTAGGTAGTCTAATAGATTTTCCTAATAGTTTAGTTAGCCAATTACAATATGCTTGAGCATCTTCATATTTTATATTAATAACAGGTCTTTCACCTCTTCCCCATTCGCTATCATCAGGTAATTCTCTATTTGTAGATATACAGAATGCATCAAATTGTTTAAACGTGATCTCAGTTCTACTAATATTAAAACTTTTTGCTGAAAGATATGTAGGCTTAGGAGGCGGTATTATAGACTCATCTAGCATTTCTATAGAGCCACCTTTTACTAGCACAAATTCTGGAACGTAATTACCAGCTATTTTTATGGTATTCTCAATTAGATCTATCTGGGCCTTCTTATTATACAGTATTTCGCTGTTATCAGAGATTAATGAATTGTCAATTTTTATGTTAGAACATTTATTAAATACAAAACCATAAAGACCTTCATTCACCTCAGAGTTTAAGATTTGAATATTTCTAGATTTTTTGGCATTCATACATATATTATTTTCCCCAAATATTCTTATGCTATCTATATAAACATCATAAGAATTATAAATATTAACAGCTTTTCCAGGAATAATATTATCCACTGGTTCATTAGGACTATTGGTGTGATATAAATTTCCTTTGTATTTGAAAATTGAATTCTTTCCTAATTGGCGTCTGGCAATACCAAAAGCATTACCAAAATTATTTGCACTGTCAATAGTCGTGATGGTATTGTGACCAACATTATATGGTTCATCGTAACCTATAGTTAGATTTTTAATTGTTATATTATTTGATTCATGAATATAGATTATGTCTGCATTAGTCCATTTTAGTCTTATTTCAGACTCTTTGTCACCGATAATTGTGATATCTGTTTTATAATTAATAGTCATACCAACTGTACTATCAATATTAAAATCGGGATAAATATAATGTATACCTGATGGGATTGTGATTGTTTCACCATTTCTTGCCCTGTTAATTAGATCCTGTATCTTAGATTTTGGATACAGTTTTATTTTCATTTCAGAGTCAAGTATTTGATAACGCTGCTGGAATCCATCAAGAGTAACTAATAAAGTATCATTAGGAAATACCTTACCAAGGTCAAACTCACCAAAACGATTGGTGGTAGCACTTTTTTTCTGATGTTTTAGTGTTAGCTGTGCCTCAGGTAGAAGCCCACCTTCAATATGTTCAACAGTTCCTGAAACTGAGATTTTATTAATTGAATAGATGGGAGTAATTACAAGAGTATAAAAACCTAGTATAACTATGTTGATATAATAATTTCTAGACATGGTTTTATAGCCTATAATATACATCTAAATTAGTTTATAAGCCCTGTAAGGGGTGACAATTTCTTTAAAAAAACTAAATTAAATTAACAGGAGCGCAGCTATGATTGCTGTAGTATAATAGGCAAAGGTTATGGGATTTTTAAAAATATTAACTATAGATAATGGAGACTTCTTCTTCTTCACTTGCTGAAATAATTTCTTTTGAGCATTCATCATATATAATAGCTCAGACCTTTCATCCTCTAGACTTTCCTCAAAGATCCTATCACTTTCCATTTTTTTGTGAAGAAGTGTTTCTACACCGAATTTTTTGATATTAATAAAATTAGAGTAACTGTTATTAGTAGATGCTTTTTTTAAAACAGTTTCTTTTTTAATTATAGGGACAGACTGATCCAGCTCATCGTTTTTTATCGCTTTTATCTCATTAGACACTAATAACGATTTTGCATCTTTCGAAATAACTGATTTTAATTCTACTAATCGTTTTTTATTATACTCATGATTACTTTTTTTTATTTTATTATGCTGGTCATAATTTGCTAACCACATTTGGTGTCCATCATCACAGCAGAATAATGCAAGATGCTCCCCATTTACAATCTCAGATGATCCGACTGAAAACATATCTTTACCGTCAATAAGACATACCTGAGAATACAGGATATGTGACAGTAATAAAATCAACCATAGAAAGGTTTTCAATGTAGAGTTCCTTATTATAATAATGCCGACTTGCCAGAATATATTAACATAATATATACTGAAGGCATGATAATTGAATTGTATTTATACTGGTAATTAAAAGCCCTGCAAACGTCATTGTTAATTATTAAAAAAGCACAATCTAATCTAAGTCTAAGCGGACACGTAATAATATGATTATTTTTAATAAAGTAGATTGATTATCATATTGCGGTTATTAAGAAATAGAATTTTATTACCATATAATAGTATTCTTATTTTGATAATAAAAAATAAAAACCCTGTTTTCAATACAAAATTGATGAAAATCAGGGTTTTGAATGAGCGAGAGACGGGATTCGAACCCGCGACATTCACGTTGGCAACGTGATGCTCTACCAGCTGAGCTACTCTCGCATATTATTAAGTTACGGACTTGCTAATTATCAGACAAATTCGTTTTTGGAAATATTTCTAAAATTTTTGTCTCTCTTATATATAGGATATATGCTCCACCAAGAAAAACAAAGTTTTCAAGAATCTTTTCTATACCTACTAACTGTCCTTCTTTTAATCCACATCCACACTCGATATTAAAACCTCTAAGAATAGCTTGAGCGATCATCAGATTAAATAGAACTAATAAAGCAGAAGTTATGACGATGCTACCATCTACCATTACACCAAGAATCAATCCTGATCCGATGAATAATTCTAGCCATGGAAGAACGATTGCAATAGTATTCTCTATGCCAAATGGCAACACATGATAGTTAGCAATACTTCTAGCGAATTTTGCTGGGTCAATGATCTTATCAAAACTTGCCCATAAAAATACTGATCCTAGTACGATTCTTATAACAACAATTAGATATCGGTTAAATCTATTCATTTGACTTCTATTGGTAGATTATTATCTACCCATTGTTTCCAGCCACCTTTAAATAAATAAATGTTCGAAAAACCTTGTTCTTGTAATAAGTATGCAAGCTCTTCGCTAGACCCACAATCATCATCACTACAGTATACAATGAATCCATCATCGATAGATATGTGTTCCTCCATTTTAGTTATTAGCAAGTCTAGATTATCATTACATACAGCTTTAGGAATATGGCCCTCTATATAATATTCCTCAGATCTTGCATCTACAAATAGCATATTTTGATCAAACAGATCTTTAGCAATATCAATAGAAATTTCTCGGATAATAGGATTGGACATTTTTTCATTTATCTGTCCTATTTCTTCTATTTTTTTTATTTGATCTGCGAAAATTGGTAGCGTATCGGTTCTTGACAAATTGATAACAAAACTAGTAATAAATGAAATTGTTAAATACAAATAAATTTGATGTAGAGAACTAGAAAAGTTCATTCCTGTTAAGGTCTGGATTTTACCTTTGGCGGTTTTGGACGCTTTATATTATTGTACTTTTTCCTATTTTTGGGCCGCTTTGGTGGTTTTGGTGATTTCAGATTTAATGTGTTACATGTTTCAATAGCGCTATCAACCATGGCCAATATTGCAGGATCATCCTTAAAGCTTTTATTCAATGCTAGGCTACCGAACTTCATTCTATTAGTTGCTTTAGTAAGAGAAGAGTCAGCTTTTTTAAGATCATTTCTATATCGATTAATTAGATTTAATATGTTCTCTTGATCAGCATAGATCTCCTCTAGGCTTTTCTTGGGATCTTTTCTTTGAAGCCTTTTGAGTCTATTATTTAGCGTCCTAATTTTTTGTTCATGAGAAGATACATCAATAATAGGTGAACTATTATTTTTCAATTCTAAATCGATAACAGTTAAATATTTACCTTGTTTTCCATTTGAATAAACGAATGGACCCCCATTATTCTGCGGAACAGATGGACTAGTTCTGTGGGTACTTCCGCTAAGAAAGATAAAATCTGCATCTTTGAAATTTTTCGCCATCGATGCATGTGTATTTCGCTCACTGTTGACCAACAACACAATAACGTCCACATCATTTTTCAGTTTTTTGATAAACTCATTTCCAGATTTAACATAATCATCAACAATAATTGATTTCATTGTATCTGGAACCATATTTGCTAGACCTATAACACCAATATTTAGGCTTTCTTTTTGTATAATCTTATAAGGAGAGAAAATAAGTTTATTCGTTTTTTTATCACGTATATTGGCCGAGATAAATGGAACGCTTGTATATATTTTTTCCATTTTCTTCAGATAACTGACTCCAGCTAATAGTTCATATTTCCCAATATTGAAGCCATCACATCCAATCTTTTCATAGCCTGACAACATTGTCTCGCATCGGTGCTTTTCTGACTTTAGATTATTAGCACTAATGCTTGTTGTGCTGAAAAACATATCTCCGGCATCAAGAATTAACGGGTCCTCTCCTTCTTCCCGCATTTGTTCTATTGCTGCGTATTTTCTAGACAGACCGCCTAGTGGATTCTTCTTTCATCCGCAAGGGTCTAACTGTCCATGAACACTTCCTGTAAGAATCATTTTTATTTTTGCTTCTTGAAAAGAATTTTCACAGGACCAGCATAGCAGTAGAAATATGGTAAATATTGATAAATAATATTTATTTTTCATTATCCTAAATTTAATCACCACTCACCTTCACTTTAAAGCCCCTTTCAATTAAAAGTTTCAATATTTTATCTCTATGGTTTCCTTGAATTAAAATAGTATGATTTTTTACCGATCCACCAACTCCACAGGACTTTTTTAAATACTTAGATAAATCGATTAATATTTTATCCCTGCCAATAAATCCTTTAACAATAGTAATTATCCTATTTCCAGGGAGTCTTTGTAGGTGTAGTCTTAGATCTTGTTTTTCTGGTGGAAGTTCTATTGCATAACTATCCATCTCTTCCTCTGATAAAGAATAATTTTCATCAGTAGAATAAACTATGTTCTCATTTTTTTTCATATAAATTATTCTAATTTTAGAGGTCGTAAATTAATTATAAAAATGATCTTGATCGCTTAGTATTTATGCTAGCGATATATAGATATAACAATATGAATAATTTCTTAAAACAGATTTTTACTATATTTCTTATTACATCATTTTCATATAATCAGGATTATCCCAATGGATCGTTTTCATTAGATCAGATTTTCTTTCAGTTAAACTCATTAAATATTAAAAGTGATCTTGGGAAAGATAGCCTGAATAATGGTACTTTTTCTCTCAATTTACTCAAGTTTGGATTTGATGATATCCATCTAATCAATACCAATAGTGGTTCCATGGAGTTAGTTATTAATGGACCAAACTTTGATCTTGAGGATATGGAAATAAACACAAACTATGTTTTTCCTAATATTTATAATCTTATTCTGTCAGACCTTTCTGACAGACGATATGAAACTCCAATGGATGGACTAGAAATAATAGAAAAGGCTATTGACGCCTTTAAAGCTAAAAAAGGTAATTATCCTAAAACATATGATGATCTAGTCGTTGATTCGTTTATTAATACCACTAAATATCCTTTTAATCAATCTGAATGGAGTTATCACTTAGATGTTCCAAGAACAATTGAGGCAATCACTACTTCAATGTATAAGTATGGGAAGAAGAATCTTATTTTTGACTGGCAAACAAAAAAACTAATCAATCTAGAATCAAATCAATATAAAAAAGAAAATATCAATTGGAATTTTATTTTTCAAATACAAGATATAAAACAACACTTTTTATCTGATGTCAAAATAAATATGAACCCCAATCAATATAATATTGAGTTTTATCAGAGAAAGGGAAAATTTCATATTAATGGCATAAGCATTAATGCGATACCAAATAATGATATATTTGAACAAACTATTTTTAAACTGAACAACCTGTCATTAGAAATAAATGATCTATTCTTTCAGTTTATAAAAATAAATGGAGAACCAAATATTCAAAATGGTAAAGGCAATTTTTCACTAAAAAACTTTGAAATAAATTTACCTCCAAAATTACTTGTCGATGAGACCATGAAACTAATTATGCAAGATTTAAGTATCAGGAATGGACTTATTCGGATTCGACAGCTAGACTTTATGATTCATTTTTATGATAATGAATTTGGACTTGTAAACGCTTCATTTATTAGTCCATTTCTTAAAATCAGTTTAACCGCACAAATATCTATAGACTCAAAAAAATCCTTTTATAAATCAATGGAATTATTTGATACAGAATTAAGAATAAACCCAATATCCTATGGTGTCAGAGACATCATCAGACGATGGGAGATAGACAATAGTAAAAATTTAAATAGAGAGGGACCTGTTATTGTATTAAAATTTTCAGGACCGCTATCTAGCCCGATAATAATTGGACTCGATTAAATTAAATTGATTATTTTTTAGCCAACCTACTATTTAGCTGCTTTAATTCGAGTTTCACGGCTGAGACAAGTCTGCTGCTAGGATATTTTTTCAAAAAAGAATTGTATTCTTTTTTCGCCTGTTTTTTATTCTTAAGTACACTACTATAAATATAGGAAACCATATACTGGGAATCTTGGGCCTGTGCTGTTGTCGGAAACAACTTTACAACAGCCTTGTATTCACGAATGGCTGCATTATAATCTTTTAAATCATTCATGTATACCTCAGCCTTCATAAACTGAGAACGGGTTGCATACTTACTGTCTTTGAATGAATTGACAATATTATCTAAAACCAATAACGATGATTCAATATCTTTTTTTCTTAATTTTTTAGCTCTGTCATAGAGTTCCTTAGGGCCCCAGTGTAGATCATATAGAAATAGGCCCTCATTATATCTGCTACGTTGGATGCTATTACCATCTGCAGCATACTCAACCCATATACCATCCATCTCGCCATTGTAGTAGCTGCCATCTCTTTTCAGTTCTCCATTCTCGTGCCAGAAGGTCCAGTGTCCTGTTTGGACACCTGTAAGATAGTCACCTTCTTTATTTTTACTTCCATTTGAGTACCATGAAGAATATGAGCTATCCAACTTTCCAGTTATGTAAAAAGCTTCTTCTTTTACCTGTCCATCTTCATACCATTTTGTTATTGGTCCCTCAAGACCGCCCTTTTTATACGTTAGAATGGTTTTGGTATTTCCATTAGGATACCACTTGACATGTTCTCCTGTGGGGACTCCGTCTTTCCAGCTTCCTTCTTGCCACTGTTGACCTGATTTATAATAGAAGGTCCAGTTACCCGAAAAACCTTTTCTAGGTATCTTTGTCTCAGGGTCAATATCTGAGCCATCGCCATCAAAATATTTACCAATGGCCATTTTAGACCCGTTGGTATGAAAGTATTCCCATTTTCCATTTCTTAGACCATTACGAAGCCGCCCTCTGACTTTAATATCACCATTAGGCCAAGTGTCAAACGTTTTACCTGAATACGGATACATTAGTTTTCCGCTGTCTCCAGGCTCCAGGTCCGAAAGTTTTAGTCCTTGCTGTGTAAAGACAAAAGAAATGATAATCGGTATATATAAAATTCTTTTCATAATTGTTCTTTTTATTTACTTACTTCGAATACTTTTTAACTTAAGTAGAATTTATTTAAGTGGCAAACCGAACTATTTCTCAATTTTTTTATTAGTCAACATTGATTCGTGATAGAAAATTCCCTTTGATATCATAAGAAGTCTCAATTGCGCCATCTTCTAAATAATATGTCCATCTTCCATTTTCCTTCCCATTTTTATAACTACCTTCTTCCTTTAATTTTCCATTAGCATACCATTTTCGTCTGGTGCCATTAAGTTTTCCATCCGTATATCTCCTCTCTTCCCTTGGCTGGAGCTCATACCATTCTTTCCAGACACCGCTTTTTAAATCATTAGTATAATATCTTTCTTCTTTTTTTGTTCCATCATTATACCAGCTCTCCCATTTGCCATCTTTCTTACCATTAACATAGTTTTTTTCTTCTTTTTTCTGACCATTATCATACCAATACACCCATTTACCATCTTCTTTTCCAGATGAATAATTGGTTTTCTTTTTCATAAAACCATTTGCATAATACTGGATCCAGTTTCCGGAAGGAATGCCATTATCATAATTCTTTTCTTCTTTTAATTGTCCATTTTCAAACCAGTATTCCCACTTACCTACTGGCACCTGATCTTTATAAGTAAGATTTTCCATCATTTGTCCGTTTAAAAACCATCTTTGAGACTTACCATTCCACCAACCATCTTTATAGTTGACAATTCTTTCTTTTTGACCTGTTCTATACCAGGTTGACCACGAACCATCCTCTTTTCCATCAATATAACTCCCTTCTACAGATAATAGTCCATTATTATGCCACTCGGCCCAGTATCCGTGTTTTTGTCCATATCGATAAGTATATCGCTTTTCAGGCTGACCATTTTCAAACCATTCCATCCACCTGCCATCTTTTATTGAATTCTTAAAAGAACCCTCAAGCATTTTATTACCATTCTCCCAAAGATCAAAAACTGGACCTGTGTAAGGCTCGGGAGAACTTTCCTGATAGAACACGTCACCTCTTCTAACCAAAAGTGACATAAATATTGGTGGTTTTATAGAACCATCATAATTAAAGTATGTATAATCACCAATAACTTTTCCTTTTTCGTAGAAAACTTCAAATAGCGTTTCACCTGTTTGATAATTCCCATATGCTAATCCCCAATATTCATTATTCGTATCTGGAAAATATTTTTTTCCATTTTCGAAATGGAGTTTGTTTTCTTCAAGCGGTTTGATAATAGTACCATTATTATCATAATAGGTGTAAGAACCGTCTATAGCTCCAATATCAAAATATCCATCGCGCATTTTTAAGCCATTAGAATATAGCTTATATACTTTTCCAGTATATGGTTTTCCATTGGATGGATTATAGTATAATCCTCTATATACAGATAAAGTATCTTCATTGACGAGTTTAGAACAACCCGATATAATAAATAAAATAAAAATGTAAAATAGATGTATTTGCACATCTTAAATTAAGTGAAATATTTAATAGGTCTAATCAATTAATTCAAATTCAATTGAATTTGAAAATTATAATGTTAAGTCTAATAAATATAATTATACGTTCGTATTATTTATCGTTTACTAATATTTTTATGTAATGGATTTAGATAAAACAATTGAAACACTGAAAAAAGATCTGGAAATATTTGGTCTAAATCATCGCTGTTCTAAGCTAGAGCTGTATAGAAAGTATCAGCAATATATAAAAAAATGGAAGCTCGATAATTTTGAGACTATGGATGAAAAACTATCTGCTAGTAAAAAAATTGACAAAGCTCATGAGGCATATGATTTTATTAAAACACATTGGAACTATTTAGTTTTACTTAAGGATAAGGAAGACTCTTATGATAGATCTATTATTATAATTGTTTTTGTGTTTTTGTTTATCATGATGATGGCATACATGCAATCAACCGCTAACAAGCGTGTACGAATAGCAAAACAAGAGGCAGTAGGTCTTCATGAAGCAAATTGGGCCTGGACGCACGGCATGTCTGACTCTCTAGTAAAACTATCAAAACAGAATGCTCTAGATGATTTCTGGGGAAAGGTCATCATCGATACTAGTAAGATAACTGACTTATTAACTTTCTGGCCCCATACATTAAACCGTCATGATCAGAATAAAATTAGACAAGACATAATAAATGGAGCTCCAAAACATACGGTGTTTCCCAACGAGGAATATCAAAGAAAAAATATTACATACATTACTAATCGATCTCTTACCCTTTCCAATGATAAAATTCCTAAAATAGTGATGGAAAAAATAATTTTCTATCGTAATCACTATGAAATGGTGTTTAATTATCAGTTTAATAGTCGCTATAAAAACCAAAAGATACTAGATATTGATTTAGGTCCAATATCCATAATCGAGCCAAAATATTATCCGTATTCTGACAAAGAAGATTCAATATGGACGAAAAAACCAAACTATCCTATTATGCTAGATAATTTTATGGAAAATTGTGTTAAATGTGGTGGTGGGATTTTATTTGGAAATAATAAGACCGATAATTCGATAGCATGTGTATTTCGATTTATGGTTTCCCTTTCTTATGATACCGAGGAGATTTTATTTAAAGGGGTTGGAAGCCCTTTAGATGATGTGCCATTAAATATTAAAACTTATCTGAACAAACTTAAAAAAGATTGGTTTGAAAAGTTGCCATATAGACCAATCGAGTGGAAAAGATGGAAACCAATAGTATTGAGAAAATAATCATTAATTGGATGCATATTTTTTTTGTTCTTTTAGCACCCCATCCTTAAACCAATAGTTCCAAACACCAACTTTTACACCGAGCTTGTATTCACCAGACATTTCTGCATGCCCATTCTCAAACCAAGAAGCATAAGAACCATGTAGCTTCCCTGATTGATAGTTTACTCTCCATTTCTTATTTCCAGAATTATACCATCCACTATGTTCTCCGATAGGCCGCCCATTTTGATAATTGCCTGTTTCTATTAGTTGACCGATAGAATCCCAAAAGTTCCAGTCTCCATCCATCAAATCCATAATATAGTCCCCTATTTCCTGAATATTTCCATTTGCATACCATGCCTGCCAGGTTCCATGTAATTTACCTGATTTATATCGTCCTTCTGAATGTTTGTAACCATTTTGATACCAAAAGACCCAGTTACCATCCATTTTTCCATTTTTATAAATACCTGTCATTTTCTTAGTGCCATTGTTGAACCAATATACCCATTTCCCAACACGTCCGTCTTCTATCATTCCCTCTAGTTTATAATCATGTGCTTTATAATATCTTCCCCTGGCTTTCATCTGTCCATTAGTATAAAAATATGACCAGTATCCATTTGCAAATCCGCCTGCATATCTTCCTTTTAATTTAATTTGACCATTATCAAAAAATTCGGTCACCAGTTCACTGAAAGGCCTTCCATTATCTGGATTGAAAATTATGCCATCTCGTATTGGGAGTGTTGACCTTATATACGAATTTTGAGCGAATAAACCATTTAGGAACAATATTAATAATAGAAATAATGTGTTATTCAACTGACTTTTCCATTATGATTGATAACAGTTATTATTATTTATGCTATAGTACTATCAATTAGCAATATAGTACCTATTATATAGATTCTTTCTCACTTCCATATTTGCATCTCTATCTATACCTATGGGCTCACCCATTCCAGCTTTAATCCAATCGACAATAGAATAGTCGTCAATATCAGTTCCATCTTCCCATTTTTTATTATTACTCCAACCAGGTTTAATACCTAATGCTTTCATTAGGTTAATATTCTGCTTTCTAGTACCCGTATATCCTATCTCTTGTACTTTTAATATTAAAAGATGGGAATCATCGATAGACTCTGTTTTATATTCATCCTCTCTTATTGGCTGGGTTTCAGGAAGACTTTTTAAATCTTTTTCCTCAATAGAAAAGGTTGGTATTACCTCATTAGGTAAAAATAATTCTTCTTCAGTATCGCTTGGTGGGATTGTATTCTTTATAGGTCGCTCATAGCTTCGTAGATCAATATTCTTTGTGTTGTCAAATATCACAGTTGATTTATTAGCAATAGCATCAGGGTGATTGCCGCTAACGGTCACCTGAACTGGATTTGGATTTTGCTTCGGTGCTACAGCTGCGGATTGTCCAAATATGTCAAAGCATATAATTATAATTACTAGAATAACATCTTTTATGAAATTTATAGACTTCATAATACCGCCCATAAGTTAATAATATGCTCTATTTTGGTAGTATTATTTTTATTATATAAAATTTTAGTAATGTATTAAAAAATAAAGAGCTGGTATTAAAAAATTTATATTCCCATACTACGCAAAAATGAGTCCGAGTTTGGTTCCCTGCCAAGAAATTCCTTCACTAGATCTAATGGGTCAACCGTGCCTCCTTTTTCTAAAATTATTTTACGATATCTTAGTCCAGTTTTAGGATCTAGGATACCTTTTTCTTTAAAAATAGAAAACATGTCCATCGCATATACTTCAGACCATTTATATCCATAATAGGCTGCACCATATCCATTTAAATGCCCAAAAGAAGCCTGTTGATGTGTACCGTCTTGGTAAGGGTATAATGTAATCTCATTTTGTAATTGCATAACAAGATCGGTGCTAGATTTATCACCATCTGGATCATATCCGTCATTAAGCGTAAAATCAAGAATACCATAAAAGACTTGCTGAAGACCTTTCGTACCTGAGTTAATGTTTTTAGCAGCAATCATTTTGTCCACCAATGCATCAGGTATCCTGTCACCTGTTTTGTAGTGTTTAGCGAATAACGCTAGTGACTCTTTTTGCCACACCCAATTCTCTAGCATCTGAGACGGCGCCTCAACAAAGTCCCTCGCGACCGAGGTTCCAGCATAACTAACTAGCGGAGCTTTTGTTAATACGCCATGAACCAAGTGACCAAATTCATGAAAATACGTTTCAACATTATCATGTGTTAATAGCGAAGGTTGATATTCTGTAGGTTTTGGAAAATTACAAACTAATGATGTTGTAGGCCTCTGGTAGCCTTTTGTTGTTTGTTTACCCATGACAACACTAAATGCGGCAGCATGACTATATTTATTTGCCCTTGGAAACATATCAAGATAGAAATCACCAATCATATCACCCGTAGATTTATCATAGATTGAAAACATTTGCACATCTTCATGCCACACAGATGGATTCTGAACTTTTTCAAAACGAATATTGAACAACGTCTGGTAAATAGTAAATAAACCTTGGGTTACATTGTTGAACTCAAAATATTGTTTTACCTCTTCACCATCTAGAGCATACTTCTTTAGCTTAACCTGATTCTGATAATATCCCGCCTCCCATGGATGGATAACTTTTGCAGTTTTTCCAGTTCTAATAGATTTTATTTTTAACATTTCCTGTACATCTAACAATGCTTTTGAACGTAATTTATTTTTTAAATCATTTTCAAAATTCCAAACATTCTTGGGATTTTTAGCCATACGATCTTCAGTCCGATACTCAGCATATGATGTATATTTCAAAAGCCTAACCAGTTTCATTCTATTTCTAAGTATGTCATCTAAAACTGTGATGTTTTTATCACTAGCGCGGTTATTATACTTAAACCTAAGCTTTTTCCTTGCATTATCTGATTCAGCTAACTTCATAAAAGGTCCGTAACTGGGGTAGGATGTATCAACAGCATATCTACCATCTTTTTGGAGTCTTTCTTTTTTATAATTTTCAGACAATCCTTTCAGATCGTCCTCCATCAAGAAAAGTGTATCTTGAGAAGATCGGATATTCTTATCAAATTGTAGACCCAACTCTGTGAGTTTATCTAGAACTGTTTTTACCTTTTTCCTTTCCTCAGTTGATAAGGAAAAACCACTTCTTTTATAATCAAGTTTTACATCATTAAGAAATTTTTTCTTATATCCGGTCAATTTTTTAGCTCCTTTAGAATTTGAGTAAGATAAAACGGCCTGATATAAATCCTCATTTAAAGATAATTCTGTCATATAGTTTTGAATTTTTTTACTGGAGGCTATACCCTCATCACGAACGTTTCCATCTGTATGCACTGAACCCATAAGATATCCGGGGCTCCAAACCGATTCAATTACCGCATGCAAATCATCTATTCGCAGTAGTGTATTTTCAAATGACCTCTGTATATCATCGATAGCAATGATTTCATCTCTTATGATATCTGCCTGAGATAATACATAATCAGTTGCTTTTGAGATGTCTCCTGGCTTTAGACGCCCAAAATCAAATCTATGATTAAAATCGATAATTAACGGATTTTCATGTTTTTTCATATTACCACAGCTAGATAAAACTAGTATCAAAATAATCCCATATAGAGTTTTCATAATTATTCATCCTTCTTTATTTGTTGAATATCAATAAAACAGACTCGAAATGTAATTGACATTGAATTTTTGAACAATATTTGATCGTATATTATTTTAAATATTTTCCAGATTCACCATTATTATCCGTTTTAATTAGAATCGCATCAAATGACAAATTGGATATAGTAGAGGTACCAGATATAATATAGCCGCCACTAGAAAGCTCTTTTATAGATCTGCCTATGTCTACACCGTTACCTCCAAATGTTTTTCTCCATTTTTTATCGCCAATACTATTGGTTTTTATTACCAGGATATCATTTTTACCTTTCCCATAGCTAGAGGTCTCTCCGGTAATAATATATCCCCCATCGGAACATTGTGATATTGCATATCCCTGATCATCTTTCTTTCCTCCATGATATTTTTGCCATATTTTATTGCCGAGTGAATCTATTTTTGCCATGAACACATCATTCATTCCGCGGCTAAAAAATGATGAGCTATGGCCTATGGCTATATATCCATTATTACTACTATGCTCAACCATATTGAAACCATCTTCACCATTATCACCATACGTATTTTCCCATATTACATAACCATTATCATCTACCGATAAGATCCACGCCTGATTATCTCCATTGCTAAAAGATCTTGTTCCTCCAGAAACAATATATCCATTTTTAGTATCTTTTATTATTGACCTAAAATAATCTAATCCTTTACCGCCATATAATTTTTCCCATTCTTTTTCACCATTAGAATCAAATTTGACAAGCATACCATCACTACCACCTTTTCCATAAGATCTAGTCTGAGATGCAATGAGATATCCCCCGTCATCAGAATTTGCAATTGAGTAGCCTACATCTTCTGCCATACCGCCAAAAGTATTGTCCCAGATTTTATTCCCGGATGAGTCAACCTTAAAAATATAAATGTCACTTTGCCCGCTCCCATATGAGAACGTCTCACCTACCACAACAAATCCTCTGTCAAGTGTTTCGGTTACTCCCCAACCATAGTCATCCATTTTACCGCCATAGACCCTGCTCCACTCTTTTTCTCCAGTAAAATCTGTTTTAATTAGCCAGACATCATTTTTCCCATTACCGTAGGCGTCTGTGTATCCTGTCATAATGTATCCACCATCGGAAACTTTTATCGCATAATTACCACCATCTGCGCTCCTGCCACCGTATGACTCTTGCCATTTTTGTTTTCCCTTATTATCCAAAGATACCAACCATGCGTCTCCGCTACCATTAAACTGCGTAGATTTCTGTCCTGTGAGTAAAATCTGTTTTCTATGATAGGTGATAAAAGATGATAATGTTTCTCCCTCATCGATAAAATCCGTTTCCCATTTTTTTCCACCTGTTTTATCTAGTTTGACTATAAAACTTGTTTTCTTTTTCTTTTTAGTTGATTCTTTTTTAGAACTAGAGAAAATGATCTTTCTAATCGAAAATTTTTCTTTTACCGTTTTATACCCAGTAACTATTATTTCCTGCTTGGAATTGATTGTGGTTGAAGTAGCAAACTCATCTTTTTTACCACCAATTGTAGTGTCCCATTTCATTTTACCATTCTTATCTGTTTTAATGATCCAAATATCATTATTACCTGCTCCAATTGAGTTTGTTTCTGCTGTTATTATATATCCTCCATCTTTGGATAGATTTAATATTTTCCCTGCATCTTCTTTTTTACCACCATAAGTATTATGCCAGTTTTTATCCCCGTATTCATCAATACTGATTATCCATATTTCTGAGGTGGGTTTTTTCTTAAACATTGACGCTATGATCCTACCAATAAATCCTCGCTTTTTTATTCTGCTTTTGTCAAGCATATAAGACTTTGTGTGACCAATAACAATATATCCATAATCATCAGCTATTGGGCTGATAGCGCTAACACCATCGATGTCTAATCCTCCATATGTTTGGGTCCAGACAACTTTTCCAATAGAATCTATTTTTACGATATAAGCATCTGGACTAGCTGTCTTTTCCGAGATTGTCATTCCGGCAATTATATATCCATCATCTTTAGACTCACAAAAATCATATCCAACATCAATTCTTTCACCGCCATAGGTTTTATCCCAAAGCTTATTACCGGCTGAATCAATTTTTACGATCCATATATCGCTTAATCCAGCACCAAAGGAATAGGTCTGAGCCAGAATAATAAATCCGTTATCCTTTGTCTGTATTGCCTCATAACCTGTTTCCATAGACATTCCGCCGTAGAAGCGGTTCCATAGTTCTTTTCTATTGATATCTGTTCTGATGAGCCACAGATCATTACCCCCATTGCCGAATGATTTGGTAAATCCAGTAATTAGATAGCCATCATCTAAGACTAGTACATGATTGCTTCCATCTGCTTCATCCGCACCATAGGTTTTGATCCAACCCTTTTGTGAGAAAAGTATATTAGATAATAATAGAAATAGAAGTATACGATACATCTTAGCAATATAAATGGATATACTGATTCAAATTAAATATAAAATTAATAGACCATATTGATTTAAAAACCAATTCCTATTGAAATAGTAAACAAATCCGTTTTTGACTTTTCTGGATAAAAAGTTGTTGTGACTGGTCCATCTGCAGGATCACTAAATTCAATAGAACCTTCTTTTCCTGCATTTAAATATTCAGCCTCACCACCTTTTGACCATTTTAATTCTAGGTTGATGAGTGTTGGACTACTCATCGATCCATTAGGCTGCTTTCGTCCTCGAAACAATCGAAACCTAAGACCTAAACCAAAACCATAGTTAAATGCTCCATCTGAAGCTACAGTTGATCTTGCAATGTACTGGGGTGCATCATCATTCTCATTATTTGAATTATTTACTTGATCATCATTCTGTATTTTCGTTTCAGTGCTTAATATGTGATACCCGCCAAATAGCTTTGTATAAAAGCTAAAATCACCTAATCTCAGCGTCGGGCGTACATAGGGATTTAATACTAGAATTCCGGACTGGGTTATTTCTGTAAGAGTAACAGCACTTGAAAAATAGCTATATGGAATATTTCGTGTGAGTCTACCGTATTGCGCCCAAATAATATTCATACCCAGTGCTATGGGTCCGTTAAATACATACCAGCCACCATCAAGATCAACTCCATAGCCATTGTTGGTGACATTATCAGAGAATTCTCCCTGAGGGACTGCAACTGCAAATGAAATGTTTCCGTATATGTTATTCGGGAGTTGTTTATTGCTCTGGCCGTAACTCATTTTGATTAAAACAACTATTACTATCATTGCTCTTACAAATATATTATCCATAATATTGTTTATGTCTCCTAAGTAAACAATCGTTCATAATAAATAATATTTCATTTTCTTTTGCTATTAATGCTCCTTCCTCACTGACAACTCCATCCTGAAGCCATATGGCCTTAGCATTGATAGAGATTGCATCCTCAATGATAGGAAGCACATACTCTGACCTTCGAAAAACATTAACAATATCAATAGGCTGCTCTATATCAAGTATTGATGAGTAACTTGTTCTATTTAAAATTTTGCTGTGGCCAGGATTAACCGGAATTATATCATAACCATTCTGGCTCATATATAAAGAAACATAGTGACTAGGTCGCTCTGGCTTTGGACTCATACCCACAACAGCTATGTTTTTCATATCAAATATGTTAGAAATAACTGTATTCACAATAAATTATCAGTTGACTATTCAGATCTTTCTGAAAAATATACATCTTGTCCATCAGAGGTAAAACATTCGCTCCATCGTCCAAAAACTTCTTTTGCTCCCTCTTCACCATATTTTTGTTTTAAAGATGGACCAATATTATATAGTGCACCTTCGACATATGGATCAGCTACAAAAATATATGTCCATGTTGAATCCTGGTTCATACCAGATGGATTTAAGATCTCAAAAGAATTAAAAGCTTTGTCATTCAGCCTCTGCTTAATCGGATCTTCATCACGATATTCCATGCCGGCAACCATTACCTCATTATATAATATTTTATCAAATTCGTCATTCTTATCTGCTTTTATATGGCTCAAGACCACTAGTACCTGTTCATCAATTTTTGAGCTTACATTATAAGTATAAAATGCAATAGAAGTAAGAACAGCAAACAAAATAACTGGCGGGAATGCTATATTTTTATCAAATCCACGAGGCTTAACAGAAATTATAGTTAAGGCTATTATGATAAAACCAACACCTAGTGCACAGAGTAGTGTCATTGCCTGAATCATCGGTAAGTTTCTACAGTAAAACGTAATATATCCGAGAGCGAATGCGATTCCGCCAATAATGACCCTGAAAGTGGCTGCTATACTCTCTGCCTCTACAGGAATATCAGGGTTAATTTTTTTATTTACTTGTTTAGGTATGACATTAAAAATAACACCCACCAACATTAAAACAACACCAATGATAGTTAACGCTAGATTTGTATCCATGTATTTCTCCTTACCGTTATTTGTTTTCTGTTAATATAAACAGAAACTAAATATATATTCACAAACTACATCAACAATAATTAGCTTCAAGTTCTTATATAATTACAAATTATTATGTTATCATGCTAGACATCGGCACAGTTTTATTTTTTTTACTATCTATCTCTGTTTTATTTATATATCGCATAACCAGAGCTGGATATAAGTCTCTTTTATTCTTTAATAATGACCTAGATGTTGATAAAAGATATAATAAAGCTGAAAAAATCCGGGTTGTTCAAGTATGTCTAGGGTTTAGTTTTTTCATTTACCACAGCATAATATTCTTTGGCTTAAACAATACTGTATTATTTTTCTTTTCCAGCTTTATTATCAGTCTATTGTTAGAGATTATAGGAACAAACAAAGGTCTTATTTTTGGAAAATATTCCTATGAGCCTAGTCTATGTCCAGGGCCGATGATCAGAAACGTACCCATTTTGATCGCTATTTCATGGACAGGATTAATATATATGGCACTAGTATGCACCATGATGATAATAGATGGTGCAATAGTCAGTACTGTAAATATATCTCATATTCTCCTGCCAGCCCTTTTAGTGACAATTCTGGATTTGGTATTAGACCCTATTGCAGTTGACGAAAGCAGATGGTCATGGGAAATGCCAGGCAAATATTACGGAGTGCCAATTAAAAATTTTATTGGCTGGTTTTTTAATTGCAGTCTCATACTCTTATTATTCTCAATGATCTCTTCAACCCATGTGATTACCAATCCTTATGGAAAATACATAGAATTTGCACCTGGTATTCTGTTTGTAATCTTGCCAGCGATAGCGGCAAGGCCCTGCTTTGAACGAAATTTAAATATTGCTGGTATCATAGGTCTTTTATTCACAATCATACTTGTAATTATGAGTTACCATAATTTTATCTAATAGCATATGGGAAGATCTAATTCTATGCAAATAACAAAAAAGAATTTGTTATATAATTTTATTTTTCGAGCAGGCGCTAATAAAAAAATACGGACCTATTATCATCTTCTGGAGCCATTGTTTCATTCAATGAGTAATAATAATATGTTCTTAAACCTTGGATATGATGATCTAAGCGGAAAACCCATATCCTCAATCGTTGATACCCAAAAGAAAATGGTAGAGATTGTTACTAGCGAATTCATTAAAGAAGGAACATGGCTTGATGCTGGATCTGGTACAGGTGCCCCAGCCTGCTATTTAGCAAGTACGTACCCCAGCGTTAATATTGAGGGCATAAACATTGTAAAACCACAGATTGAAAAGGCCAATGATCTTGCAATCAGAAAAAACTGCAATGATAGAGTCAAATTCAATTATGGAAATGCACAAGATATCCCATTTTCTGAAAATTATTTTGAAAATATTTATGCGATCGAGTCCGCCTTCCATTTTGAAGATAAAATAAAATTTATTAACGAATCAAAGCGAGTCTTAAAGCAAGATGGACAGATATCAATCGCGGACATTGTTATCAGACCTGAATTTCTAAGGTTCAGAGACTGGTATAAGGTTTCTATTGCTAAACACGGTTTAGCGACAAAAGAATTCTATGATAAAGACAAATGGGTCAGTCTATTTAAAAGTGCAGGATTTAATAATATTTACTTTAAAGATATTACGGTTAACGTTTCCAATGTACTGCCACACTGGATCAGCCTAATCAATAGCAATCAAGAAAAATTACTAGGTCTATATCCTAAGATATTTTTAACCATGCTGTGCAAATGCCTTGAATATGCATACGATATGAAAGAAAAGAGTCCTTTTGGTTACCTTCTGATAACTGCTACAAAAGCGAAATAAATTAATTTTTCTTATTTTTCGATTTATACCACATAAATATAAAAACTTTTATTGTTACAATAAAAAAAACAACAATAATAATAAAAAAGTCAAACCAGATTGATTCTTCTGCCATCTGCGCTATGAGGCCTCCTTCTTAATTAAATCGCTGTTTTCTTCTAGTAGCATTAAAAATTCCCAGTCTCTAATATGAATCACCGAATACTCAGAGATTTCAATTTCTTGAACATCCTTAGTTGGTACAATTCGTCTTTCAATTCCATTTACATTAATATCTATCGGCATATTAAAACCACTAACCGCATCCCACCGATAAAAAAATTGATTACCATCTTGATAATATTCTAATGTTGGAGGCTTGTGAGTATAAAAATACTGATAAAAAATAATTTGATAATTATAGCCTGTATGATGAATTACATAATTTAAGAAGTCCTCAGTGCTGACATGTCCTTTGGCATTATCAACTGCAAATGATTTAAGGATATTAAACCAGATCTCGTCATTATCTATAACATGTCTAAGTGTATGCATTATCCAGGCGCCTTTAATATAGCTATCTCCAAATGCCCAGTAGTTTTGATTTCTTGGGCCTACAATAGGAAGCTTATTTCGGATGCCTTTACGTTTATCCAATAAAAAATCCACCATGACGTTATAGCCTAGCTGATCTTCAATATACATTGCCTCGCTGTATACGGCCATACCCTCATGTATCCACATGTGTGCAGGGTCTATAGCCGTAACGCTATTGCCCCACCATTCGTGAGCTGTCTCATGAAAAAGCAGTCCATCAACTATCCCATAATACTTACTGGTCCAAGAGCGCGTGCCTCTCCAATTGTCCCAATTATTTCCATAGGTGACCGCAGACTGGTGTTCCATTCCAAGATAAGAGACTTCTACAAGCTTGTAGCCATCGTCCCACCATTGATAGTCCCCGAAATATTTTTCAAAAAATCGAATTATCTTTTTAGCTTGTTTAAAATGGTTTCGTGCTACCTCTTCGTGGTAGTCTAATACATAGTGATTGAGTGTGTCTGTTCCGCCGTTTCTGTTGATCGTATCTTTAACCGAGACATAGTGGCCTAATTGAACAGATATATTATAATTATTGATAGGGTTGTTTACCGACCAGGTATAGGACTTCTTTTTCTCTTTTATATCGGATGATATATCTAACAAACGTCCATTACTGACACAGAATAATTCTTCTGGAACGGTAAATGTCATTGTCGCACCATCATCTGGCTCATCCGCTATATGATCTTTTAGCGGCCACCATAGACCAGCTCCATCGCCCTCACAAGCAACCGAAACATATGGGCGCCCCTTTTTATCTTTTTCCCAAACAAATCCGCCATCCCATGGTGGTCTCTTAGCCTCAAGTGGTCTGCCCTCATAATCTATCCGAAAGGTAAAGTTATCTCCCTTCTTGACATCTGGAAATTCCACAAAAACCGCGTCCTTTTTCCGAGTAGTTTTAAGCTTCTGATCTAAATAGTATACTCCATTCAGTTTCATTTTCCTTGCCAGGTCAAACTGTAGGCTAGTGAAGTTTTCTACCGCACTAGCGCTTATATCTACAAATCCGTTTATATATTTTTTATCAACGTCAATATCCATGTTGATCAAATAGTGTTTCACATCATAGCAAGTTCGCTCTGGAAGCAAATCTCCTAGTAGTCTATTACGCTCAGTTAATTTAGGAAATGATTCTGGCTCATCCGGGGGCATGGCCATAGTCTCTCTATTTTTTTCTGAGTTGCATCCAATCATTATTAAAAGAATAAATTGAATACAAAATGACCTACTCAGGTCTATTATATTTTTTGAATTGTAATAATTGTATGATTGAAAACTCATTTTACCAGTAGCATTTTTCCAGAAAGTATATGATTATCTGATCTTATGGAATAAAAATATAATCCAGCAGATACTGGCTTACCATAGTTATCCTTTGAGTTCCACATGATCGAATGATAGCCTTGATCTCTTTGACCACTATACAAGTGTCTCACCATTCCACCCATTGGATTATAGATATCTATTTTTATATAACTGCTTTTAGGAATATTATAAGAAATAGTTGTGGCCGGGTTAAACGGATTAGGATAGTTTGAACAGAGGTTAAACACATCCAAATTTATGTTGTCTGATTTATCAGTATTCAAAATTATCTCAGGATACGTAGACTGCAAAAAATGATAAGCATACAAATGGCCAAATCCAGCATACCAGACATTCTTTCTATTACTAATATGTTCCAAATGGGCCCATGGATAATCTTGATCCCATTCAATCACATTGGGGTGACACATAACATGATAGACCCCACCACTAGCTAAAACATCATTAAACGTGTTATTTAAGTATATCGTATCTGTGGTACCCAACCACAGCGGCCCGGCCTCTGTAGAGACACCGATCGGATCATACTTGAACAACTCTTGATCCCAGGATGAAAAATGATGATCATTACCATAATACATTCTAGACACAAGATATTTCCCCATACTTACCATAGAATCAATACCAACATCATATTCACCGTAAGGGGCTACCCATGCATAGACATATTCATGTTCACCATATCTGTTATGTTCAGGCATAATAAGATTATCAATCAGGTCTTGTTTACTTCCTAACACCTCACCCTCCAGATCTGCATAGGGAACATATGGGTGCGAACGTGAATGAGATACTGGCTCTATATATCCTAAGTCAATTTGTGTTTGAATATCGACCCACGTATTTGGGTCACCTACATTTGTTACAATCGCACAGGATAGCCAAAGATTATAGCTCCGAAATATTTGACAGGTTTGTACAAATTTCTCATTTACCCAACCCGCCCAATCATCTGCCGTAGACGTAACAACAGCATCACGATTGTCATAATACTTGCTCATGCCAAGATAATATGTGTCAACAGTATCATTATTATCATCTGTGATTTTGATAAATATTGAATCTGAATCATCAGAAAATCCAACAGATACGTATGCGATGCCTTCCTCATAATCAAACCGGACAACGTCAATTCCATTAAAAAAATCATTTTCGGTTTTCTCTTCCATTAGAGACCAATCTTGATTCTCCTGAAATTTTAGGTAAGATCTAAGACTGGCGCTTTCCAATGGGATATTTATTTCATAAGTGATAGGATAGGATAGCCCATAGTCTATGTGAGTCTGACTATCTAATGAGATAACGGTTTCATTTCTAATGCCGCTGCTAACACTCAAAAAGCTAGATTGTTGATTAGCATATACTAACTGGCATAAAATAAAAATTGTAATGTTAAGACAGTATTTCACGCTATAATCTAGTGATTAACAATTAAATATTTCGGCTAATCCAAACTAATTAAATAGGTCTAATCTGTTTTTAGTAATTTTGGTTATAATAATAAAACAAATTTATTTTGGATATTATAGACTATTTTTTTCTTATCGGTGACTTCACTGTTGCTATAGCATTGATTGTTGGATTTACTTATTGCTATAGAAAGAGTCTTATATCCAGACAATATTACACTTTATTTATCATAGGCAGCATAATTGGTGCAACTTGGGAGTTTACTTTTTTGTTCCTAGGTGATGAGTTTGTACACTCTGTTAAAGTATGGCCCTATGGACTGGGTGGGTGGCCTAGAAAACTGAGCCACTCTATATGGGACGGTGGAATATTTATGGTTGGTATCTACCTATGCAGGCGGTATCTACAAGGTCCATTATTTCAATCGTTTAATAAAAATGAATTGGTCATCATGCTTGGGTGGGGGATCTTTCAGGAGTTATTGGTAGAATATCTATTTAACGGAAGGGTATGGATCTATGAGCCCCTGCCTTGGAATCCGATTATCATACCACCGCTACCAGGATCTGCACAACTTTGTCCGGGCTATACACTGATCCCTCAGGCAATATGGGTTATCGCACCAATCATTTTTTATCTTATATGTCTAAAAGTTTTACGTAAAGTTTAAAATAGACTATTATAGTTTTTGCGCTAGTGTCAGACCATCACCAATGGGTATCATCGATATCGCTACCCTGTCGTCTTTATATAACCTACTGTTAAACTCTCGTATTGCTCTGGTAGCAGGCTCAGTGTCAGAATTATCCAGGACCCGTCCGCCCCATAATACATTATCGATGGCAATAACTCCACCCTTGCGCACTAGGGTTAAAGATTGTTCGAAATAATGTTGATAGTTTATCTTGTCAGCATCTATAAAGGAAAAATCATATAATCCTTCATTCCCATTTGATATAAGTTTTTCTAATGTTTTCACTGCCGGAGCAATGTGCAGGTCGATTTTGTCTTCTACCTTTGCCGCCTTCCAGTATTTTTGGGCAATTTCCGTCCACTCTTCATTTGTATCGCATGCTGTCACATATCCATTTTGAGGAAGCTGTAATGCTACAATAAGAGAACTGTATCCAGTAAATACCCCAATATCCAGTGTATGCTTCGCATTGATAAGATTCACTAAAAATGATAAAAAGGAACCCTGCTCAGGAGATATTTGCATCTGGAACTCATCTAATTTTAATGTTTCTTCTCTCAGGTCTTTGAGAACACTAGGCTCCTTTACCGAAACATTGATTAAATAGTCTCTGAGACTTTGATTTAATTCGATTGTATCGCTAGACATAATTAAAAGTATTTTACTAGATCATTAAAATTAATTCAAAAAAATCTATTTTGGGTAAATAACAGAAATAACATCCGTGGGATCACTATGCATATCACTATATAAAGCAGTAACTCTGTAAAAATATGTTAAATGGGGAAATGACTGTAAATCTGTATCGGTATAATGATTAGAGTTTGAATAAAACTCCTCTATTTTTCCTGAAAATTTTTCACTAAGAGAACGTTCAATCTTATAAGAAAATGATGAGGAACCAGCCCATGATAATAATATTGAATTTTCTTGAGGGATACATTGTAAACCTGTAGGAGTAGATAAATTCATATCATTCTCAAATGCACTCATAAATGGTACTGATCCTGTCATATCTTCTTCGCTAGAAAATGGAGATGCAGGCAAACCATCTAGGTTATATAAGGTGGCTGTCGCCGTGTCTGACCACGCATACCGAAGGTATTTTGGATCTTTTACGCTTATTGATGATAGTTCAAGATGGTTATTATAATTAGCGACGCTTGCTTCGTGGTATTTTTTATCTGCGCCAGCTATTTCAAACCATGTCCTGTTATTATAATCACTCATTACTAATCCTGAGCCAGTATAGTTAAAATACACTTTCAGAATTTTTCCATCTTTTTTGAAGTAATTATATATAGGTCCAGAATCAATTATCTTAATCCCATAGTCTCTATTAAGGGCTAATCGGGCAAATCTATAGCCTACATCATGCTTATTAGAAGGATGAATATCATACTTTTCACCAATGTCCAGGGTTACTATCATACCTGTTTTTGGAATACTTAGAAAACTGTTTTGTGCAGCACGCAAATGGGGTAACATGCCACCATAATTAAAATATGGTGCGATCTGAGCAAAATAAAACGGCACCTCATGCCCAAATTTATTCCTCCAGTCACTAACCATTAGAGGAAATAGCATTCTAAAATCTTCAAACTCTGGACCACCCTGCTCTGTATTTGTCTCACCCTGGTACCATATTATACCTTTTATTCCATAGGGAATGATCGGATGTATCATTCCATTGTATAGACTTCCTAACGTTTTATTATTTATGTCTACCACCTTAGGCCTAGTTGACAAGCTTACATGTACCTCGTCATATACATACAAGGATGTATAGGGATACTGATAATTATCGAACTGAGAATACTCCTCTGCTACTACTTTAAACCGCCATTTTCTAGATAACTGAACCTCAGAATTACTAGAGTCAGTTATAATAATTTTCCCTAAATGAGCATGACCAAATACTCTGACTGTTATTATATTTATTCCCTGAATTAAAAAAGACGGGTCAATATCATATTTTTTTTTAACCTTGTTAAACCTATACCGATCGCCTTTAAGATCTATAAGTGAGGAACCAACTCTGCTTCCGTTTACATATATGTCATACTCCCATAGCCCCCAGGGGGCATCTTTATCGGGTACTATCTCAATAGAATAGTTATTTGTTTTTATTTCACTAGCCTTAAAAGAATTTTTAAAAAGTGTCGCACCTACAACCGTAGTATTTCCTAATTCTTTATCCAAAGAGTTTGCCGGGTCTAACATTCCGACCCCCCAAAGCCTGTCATCTTTTGTTTCTGATATCTGTCTCTGACCGATGTGATCTAATTTTTTCCATCCGGGTAAATAAAAATCCAAATAACCAATCTGGGGAAACATTTCGGCAAGCAAAAGATCCATCGGCCCTGATGCTAATGGATAAGATTTAAACCTTTCAAAATGCTGACGAGTATACTCCCCACGGTCATTCAAATTTTCTAAATCTGATAGCTTTTTATTATATTGCTTAATATTAGAAAGTACATCATGACTCGTCCAGGCCTCAATCCTGCTTCCTCCCCAGCTACTGTGGATGATACCTATCGGAACGTTTAATTTTTTGTGAAGTTCTTTTGCGAAAAAGTATCCGGCAGCACTAAAATCAGTAATCCTTTCACCGACTGCTGAGTCCCAGCTACCTTTTACTGTTTCAAGTGGTTTTATGCTTAAATTTTTCTTTACGTTAAACATTCGGATATGAGGATAGTTTGCCGTTGAAATCTCTTCTTTAGAACTATCGGTAGTGTTACAACAATAGTCAAACGTCATTTCCATGTTTGACTGTCCTGCTGCCAGCCATACCTCCCCAATTAGAATATCATTTATCTGAATACTATTTATTCCGCTTTTAACCTCTAACGAATAGGGACCAGGGTCTTTTTTTGTTTTCAGTACTGTCTGCCATTTTCCCTCCTCATTAGATGTAGTAGATACCTTATTCCCCCATGTGCTAGTTATCGTTACCAATTTATTTGGTTTAGATTGTCCCCAGATCGCTACTGTGGTATCTCTCTGTAGGACCATACCATCAGAGAATATCTCTGGCAGTTTTAACTGACCCAGTTGAAACTTTAGGTTCCTACCCAAATAAATATTTTCACATGAAGTAAAAACGAATAGAAAAATCAGGACATATTGAATCATAGAAATAGAAAAAAGGGATAAATAGAGGCTATTTTGAGAGTTATATAGATATTTTTTTAGATAATTGATTTGAATTTATTCCACTCTTCTTTATCAGCTCTTGATACTTGGTTTTCCATGATCATAAACCATTTATTTTGTTTTTTTATCCAAAGAGACTCAAAGTGAACATAGGCATCTGTTTGTTTGCCCTGTTTATCGATCGTATAGTAGTGAAATATCCCGGTCTCATGCGCGGTAGAGCTATCAAAAACTCTTCGAGAGAACTTTAACTCTAAGTTAGCATCTAATACTCCTGCTTTTGTATCGACAAAACCTTGTCTCCATCCATCAAAGGCTTTCTTAATTGGATAACATTTGTTTGAGATACCATTTACTAATACAGCATCACGGTGATAGGATGATTTAAATGAACGAAAGTCACCACTGCTGATTGTTTTTTTTAATTTGTTCCAGGCTATGTCTATCTCATCAATAACCTTATCCTCTGCATACATATATTGAATCGATATTAGACTAATAATAAAGATTGTCTTTCTCATGTTACCTCCTACTAAAGTAAAATTTAAATAATAATAAACAAAAAACCCCGCACCATGGCGGGGTTTTTCTAAAGCTGTAAAATATATTACTTCAGCAGAATCATTTTCTTTGTCGATCTGAAATCACCTGCGGTGATACTGTAGATATACATTCCCGCTGGA